>Ga0233404_10000408_pt1 | contig 11808 bp, 4 predicted proteins | sample Na_oxic_2_MG_FD_179861 | JGI IMG/M metagenome (GOLD analysis project Ga0233404, IMG submission 179861) | Seawater microbial communities from Saanich Inlet, British Columbia, Canada - Na_oxic_2_MG | ecosystem: Environmental > Aquatic > Marine > Inlet | place: Canada: British Columbia | collected...
AGTATTGTCTACTTTGCACACTAACACTGCTATTGGTGCCGTAATTAGGCTCCGCGATATGGGAATTGAGCCTTTTTTGTTATCATCTAGTTTGATTGGAGTTATGGCACAACGCTTAGTGCGTTTGTTATGTTCTGACTGCAAAAAGCCCGTGACTGAACAAATTGCTCCATTGTTAAAAGAGGGTATTTTCTCAAAGGCTTTGGCAACAGAGGGAACAATTAATTTATATGCTCCACAAGGCTGTCAACAATGTAATTCTATCGGTTACCGTGGTCGAATTGGCATTTATGAATTGGTTAATATAGATAATACTATCCGTACCATGATACACGACGCTGCTGGGCAACATGCCTTAGAAAGTTACGCGCAGAAAAAACATGAGACTATTCAAGAAGATGGATTTAACCAAGTCTTGGCGGGAAAAACGAGCCTTGATGAGTTATTAAGAGTCACCAAGAATGATAGTTAGGTACGCATAAATTTAAGAAATAGTTCCATAGGTGAAATCTATGGAACGCTACAAAAACCAATGCGCGATAGCTTGGCATTGATGTTGGGTACGTTGCGACAACAGCGTTATAACGTTTTATACGAGTGATAAATTTAGGCTAGAGGGTTGCATTTAATATACAACCGGATGTAATATGATTTTATTAATTGGTTGGACAACCTCCCTTTTTGTACTGGGGGTAACTGGATATGTTAAACAAGTGAGCCTCTTGCAAAACTCCTCAAATGTTGTTTCGGGAATGAGGAACGATTTCCCGAAACCCAGAGGCCACTTAAGTTTCGGGAAATCCTTACGTCATTCCCGAAACAACTCTCCATAGTTTTGCAAGAGGCTCAAGTAATTAAATTATAGGGCTGGGTTTGCAATACTAAATATTTATTACTATTTAGGTTTTGCTTATTTCGTTGAGCGGATTCTTAAAAAATCATAGTTATATTATAATATTGACAATACCCTAAAGAAAAATTTGAAATTAGCCTAAAAATGAAATAATATTGATATTTCAATAATTTAATCAAAATAACCTTAGTAAGGCTATTGTTAATAAAGTTTAAAAATATAGTTATGTTTGTTATTGATTATGTTGAAATAAACACCGGTAAAACGTTGCGGTTTTTCGATTAGCACTCTAAAGTAAAAAATGAGTTTAATTAATCAAAAAATCTTTCAAAGCGTTATTAAAGGCGGTATTCAAAAAATCTTTTAAATTCAGCAATGTGACGAGATTTTCGGGGGTAGCCAAAAACGGAGCTTCAATGAAAAAATGGATTTTATAACCAATTGATTTATAAGGTAAAATAATTACGCAAAATACATACCAAAGAGACGAGATTTTAGATCAAAAATCGTGCCAAAAATCGGCCTGTAACCAATTGAAATTAAAAGGAAAATTTTGGGCTTGGGGTTGACAGGGAGTTGGGCAAAGTCGCCCATTGAAACGATCTTTAGCTGGGTAATACTCTTCAATAGTTGACAGGGAGTTGGGCAAAGTCGCCCATTGAAACCCAATCAGGTTTACCATCATCCACAAACACCGTTGACAGGGAGTTGGGCAAAGTCGCCCATTGAAACCTTCTTGCCTTGGCTGCCCTGGCAATTGTTGACAGGGAGTTGGGCAAAGTCGCCCATTGAAACCAGACCCTCTTCGTTGTTGTAGAACAGAGTTGACAGGGAGTTGGGCAAAGTCGCCCATTGAAACGGCATACTAACCGAACCATCTTGATGAAGGTTGACAGGGAGTTGGGCAAAGTCGCCCATTGAAACGTCTTGGTTAATACTACAACCAAGTTTTCGTTGACAGGGAGTTGGGCAAAGTCGCCCATTGAAACTTTATTTCACATTCTTCGATTCCATTACATCGTTGACAGGGAGTTGGGCAAAGTCGCCCATTGAAACTTCACTTCTACGATGAGCAAGCCGTTGGTGGCGGTTGACAGGGAGTTGGGCAAAGTCGCCCATTGAAACCAACAGATTTTTTATTGACCCGATACAGGTTGACAGGGAGTTGGGCAAAGTCGCCCATTGATATGGAACTTCTGGGAGAGCCTCAATTGGAGAGTTAATCGGGAGGTGGGCAATTTTTTGTCGGAATCAGAATTTACGGAATTTTAGAATTTTCAGAATAAATGAATAATATTTGAAAATGTTGAATTTTATCAGATTTATCAAATGATTATATTTTTTTAAATTCTTGCCAACTCTTAATTCAAGCAAGAAATTCTGAAAATTCTAAAATTCTGAAAATTCTGATTCAGACAAAGAGGGAGTTGGGCAATGTCGCCCATTGATACGGAACTTCTGGGAGAGCCTCAATTGGAGAGTTAACCGGGAGGTGGGCAATTTTTTGTCGGAATCAGAATTTACGGAATTTTAGAATTTTCAGAATATAGATGGTCGTGTTTGAACTTTTCTAGATTTATCAAGCCTTTCTTTCAAACCAGGCATACTTAAAACATACTGAGTTTCTAGTTCACTTCTCAAATCGGGTTCTAACTTTTCCCATTGGGCATCGGTGTAAGCTTCAGCCGGGTTAATGACTGACTTTTTTTCAGTTCAAGGGACATATTGGGTGTCATGCCCACGCGCCAAAATAACGTTTTCGCTATAAGAAGTCGTTCATAACATAACCTTCCTTTAAAAAAATCAATTAGTTGCAAAAGAGTCTAAACTGCTGTGGATAATTCTATCCCCATCAAATTTTATGTCAAATTTTTCTTTGGGTGACAACGCTTTTGAAAATTGGCTGTAATGTTTACTATCTTCACCATATTTTAGGTATTACCGGTCATATTTTGAAAAATTTAACACCCCAGTTGCAAACCCCATCCAGCAAAAAGAGGATAAGCAATTATGTTACACCTAACTAACAATAGTTTAACCAAAACTATCGCCATAATTATGCTACTTTCTATGCAAGTTTCTCTTGCGTATGGAGGATCGTTGAACTATCAAAACCGGGGAGAATACTGGGAAGGAATTGCCCACAATCGGGTTGCTAACTCTGATATTGAGTTACTTTCTGCCCTTATTGATTACCGGGAAGATTGGTATCCGCTCCCGGCAAATTGCAAATTAAAGTTTTATCTACAACACGCAACTGCAGTTGATCTAACCGTTCAAGAATTGCGTCCTAAACATAACTATAAGATGGATCGTATCATTCCAAAATCGCCTTGGCGGCAAGGCATTAACGACTATCAATGGGCAACCAATGAAGTCATTGCGCAATTAAGGTTAAAAATTACCCAGTTAGGTATCATAGCTCGTTTGAAACCAACGGCTAAAAGCGATGTGGAGTATATCGCGCCAGTACTCATTTACCATTCCGTGCCACCAACCAAAATTAATGGTTATCTTTTTGCATTTAAGGTAGGCGACTGTGCTATGTTAAGTTATGTTATTTACCAAGGTAATAGTGTTGATCCTATCGCGGCTGGAAAATTAAGCAAACAATCTGTTGGTGAGCCTTTTGTCATTTATTGGGATAGCTCTCTGGCTAAAGAAGACTCTTATGAGTTGATAATTGATGGTTATTTCCTGAAAAACAACAAGCCTATTTATAAATCGGTGCAGTTTTACCACAAACCGTCGTTTAAAGGGGATAAATAATGGAACACTCGAATATCATAAAAAGGCCAGTTAAATGGCTGATGGTTGTCTTATATCAATACGTCTTGGGGCTCAGTAGGTTACTGAAAAAAGTTGTCATAATTGCTCTACAAAGTTTCCTTCTATTGGCATTAATATTAATGGTAATGGGGCCGCTCGTATGGTGGATTACCGTCCCGATTCCTACCCGGATTCAGGCTGATATTATTGTAGACCATGTCAGTTTTCGGGTGAATGCGCCGACTGAATTCAAACAGCCGATTAAATTTCATTCAGCAACGTTCAGAGACTTTGAGTATATGCAGTTTACGCCGGGTGCTATCGCGGATAAAAAACTCAAAAGATTAAAAACCATGCACATCAAAGGCAAGGATGATCGGTTTTTTCCTACCGTCAGGCTCAAAACGATAACACCAGACACGATGCAATTTGGTGTACTACATAAACTGATAATTGCCGCTTCCGCTAAAGTTGCGCTGAAAATTCAAGAAGTTGAAAAGGACTATGAAGAACTTGGTATTGTCATTGAGAATGATCTTGGTACCCCAACAACACCGTCAGCCCCGGTAGCGATTCTACGGCATAGTGGCTCATTCAAAGTTATGACACGTCATTGTAAAATCAACGACATAAAAAAACTGGCCAAGAATTTTGAAATTGAAAAGCTATCACGGCGCAATCCGGCTATTGAAGTTGGCGGGCAAACTGAGACGTTAAGAATAATGGTATCAGTGCCGGCTAGCCAAAACTTTGAGATTGTGCCAAGTGGTTTACCAATTTCCAGTCTTGATTTATTTGAAGACGAAATAGTAATGGGACAAAAGGCCATCACAACCGCAGTAAAACAAGGTAAAATTCGTTATCCAGCTTATCCTGATATTGAATCGGTTAGCTTTAAAAGCTCGAATTTTGTATTTTTTGGTAAAACCGCAGATTTCAAAATTGATAAAATTACTTATGATCCTGACAATAGAGGCCTTAAAGTTCGTTTAAATGGAATTGCCGAACATCCAATCATGATTCATCCCCAAAATGGGAAACATGAAAATAAAAAAAGCCGCCGCGACTACCGTCTAACCCGTTTAGATACTATTGCCAAAGCCAGTAAATTCCATCAGATGATATTTGACATACTGACGTGGCTCATTCCTATTATCATAAGTATGGTGGGAATTGTGATACTCAATATTATCCCCAGAATAAATCCTGACCGTTCTTCTCAAAAATAGGTTTCCTAAGATTAATTTTATAGTAACAAGCCAAGCCTAGGTTCCCACGCCGGCGCGTCACTGCCATTAAGTTAAGGAATTTTATTGGAATCCAAACCTTTAGATTTGGAAGTGTTTCTCGTTCCCACGCCGGCGCGTGGGAACCAGAGAAGCCTAGGTTCCCACGCCGGCGCGTGGGAACCAGAGAAATCTGAATTATAATTCACCATTCACCATTGCTTAATGATCACTCAACCACGATGAATCATTACACTCCCCCGCCGGCCACACGATAGACTCAATGTCATCATATTTCAAACCTTCATAAACCCGCTTATGTACTATCTTGCATTCCACCGGATCGTAAGCAAGAATACTGGTTTCTCGTTTATTTCCACTTTTGCTAGTACGACGATCCACACCCACTAACAAGAAACCATTTGGCTGGGTATCAAGCCCTTCAATCCGACCATCGTCCACATAATCACAGGCAATCTCTAACGTTTGGGTTTCCGGATCATAAACCCATAAGCGTTCATCACCGGAAGCATACAGTTTGTCACCTTCAAAACTCCAAGCTAATCCGCCCATATCATGGAGCTTGTAATCAAACTGTTTAACTGCTGTGCCTTTGCCGGTTTCTGGATCAATTTTAATAAGCCCAGTCCATTGATTATCTTTTCTCTCGTTGCGGCCCCAACCCCAGAGAGTTTTATCAGAAGGATTAAAGGCCAAACCGGCAGTTTTATCAAAACCAGTTGGCCCCACAACCGTCATTTCCCCAGTTTCCCGATGAATCGTATATAAGTAACCATTCAATTTTTCACCTTCGACTTTAGCATGATCGCCAGCACTAGCAAACAAAAGATTAGGATCCGAGGGATGTAATGCCAATCCTTCCATATCACGCCCTTTACGCATTGGCCCTAATGGTTGCATATCGCCTTTTAAACCAGCACTTAAATCAATAGTGATAACTTGGGAATTATTCAATCCACCATCATGTAAAGCGTAAAGGATACAAAAGGCCGGGGCACGTTCCACAAAAAAGTGAATTGGCTCTATACCATTGAAAGTAAGATCACCATTTTCCAAACGATAACCAATATAGAAAGTATATTCACCCGCCGTGTCAGTCAAAGTCATAAGGTAGCCATTAGACATAAAGGATAGTTCAGCCGCAATATCGCTTAAATTACCTTTGTAAATAGATATGTCTAGCATATCCGGTAATTGCGGATAATTTCTAACCGCTTCTAAACTTGCGATCTCTTCATCCCAAGTTATCCAACCTTTCGGGGTAAGCATTAAGTTAGCCCCTCTATTTTTATCGTCATGAACTGCTACCATGATAAGTTCAGCCGGTTGCCTAGCATCTTCCGTAGACGGTAAGAGCCCTGCTGACAATCTCATCAATTCAGCGTCCGCGTATGAAAGCATGGCATGGTTAGCTTGAATTTCACCGTTGGCGTAAATATTCCCTGTAAACTCAGCATCATATTCTAATTCCATAGTGCCATCATTATAGGCGGTAATTGCCGTAGGCATTGGTGGTGGCTCTACCTCGTCTACTAGATTATTGACTGGTTCGTTAACAAATTGCACACCCTCTCCAAGGGTTACATCACCGGCTAAGGTTACATCATCACCAATTCTCACATTTTCCAAATAGCTACCAGCCGGGATTATCAGGTTTTCTAACAAAGCCGGGGCATCAGCATCGCCTATGACTTTGCCACGTAAGTTGCCCCCATATATATAGACGTTTGGTGCCAACCGCACATTTTGGATCGTACCGCCATACGTGTTCACAACCGAGCCAGCTAAAGTACCACCACTTAACGTTTGTCCCTGAAATTCAAAGTCCGCTATGGTACCGTTGTTAGTCACATTTTTACCAATAATAACGTTTGCAACTCGGCTTCCGGCCATGATTGTAACTGAATCTAGTCGAGCTGGGCTTTGAGCATCTCCACTATTATCACCTTGGAAATTGCCACCACTTACTTGAGTATTTGCAGCTAATTCAACATCGCGGAAAATAGATTTTTTACTACCTTTATTGTTACCAGATAAAATGCCACCAATCAGTTCGCCGCGCAGTTTAATATTAGTTACAGTACCGTTATTGGTAATTTTGCGACTGAGGGTACCACCGGTTAGATGGCTGCCCGGTGCTAATGTTATATTAGATACTTTGCCAAGATTCGTAATTGTTTCTTCAAGCACAACTTTGGAAACTTGGCACTCTGCACAAATAGTAATATTCTTCAAAGTTTGCCCATCGGCTTGGACATTGCCGTGAATTATGATATCTGGGGTAGATTCTGGTTTATTGACAAATTGTACTCCGGGGCCATAAGTAACTTCCCCCTCAAATGTCACGTTGTCATCAATTATCACGTTGCTTAGGTAAGCACCGGAAGCGACAGTCAAATTTTTCAACCGCGCCGGAGCCAACGGATCGCCGCTGATTTTGTCGGCAATTTTACCACCAGTGATCAGGGTATCAGCAGCTAACAGCACATTACTGAAAAAACCATCAATGGGACTTAAATTACTGATATTTCCGGATAATGTTCCACCAGTTATTTTGGCACCTCGGAATTCAAAATCCGCAAGGATGCCATCATTGACAATGTAGCCGGATAAAGTACCACCGATTAATTGGCTATCTTCTGTAAGTATAGCGTTAGATACCCACCCAGAATTATTGACGATATTATTCTCAAGCACAACATTAGCTATGTTACCGCGTGGGCCAACATCGATATCTTGAGCAGTTTGCCATTCAAAATTGCAAACCATATTAATTACCCCAGTAAGAACCGAACAAGATGGCTTTGGCCCTTCGGATGAGCTATCTGGTGTGGTTGGCACCGGTATAACTGGTATTGGTGACACCGTAGTATCATCGGTAACTACGTCCGGAGACACAGTGGTATCGTCGGTAACTACGTCCGGTGACACCGTAGTATCATCGGTAACTATGTCCGGTTGTACTGTAGTATCATCAGTAATTACATCCGGTGGCACCGATGGTTTGTCATTGGGTTTGATTATTATTGTAGCCGTACTTGCACCTAAGATCGCATTCCCAGTAATAGCGGTTAAGTGAACCACAAAACGGTCAAATCCGGCAACTAAGTTTTCTGTAGCAATCGTTACAAAAAAACTTTTTGCATCACTATCACCATCATCCCATTGCAAAGTACCCGCAACTTTCGTGGCATCGATCAAACTACTATCATCACCAATATAATCGACGCTGATTTCTCCATTGTTACCATCAGTACGAGTGACGGTGAGAGTAACACCGGTAGCATCTTCACCAACTACAAACTGAGTTTGGGCAAATTGCACTTTACCAGCATTGGCATTAGATTCAATTGGAGTAAAAGCAGCAGTACATAATTTGTCGGCATCAAGCACGACTTTACCGGCACTATCACAATCCCCCTCGAAGCCAGTGAAATTGAAATTGGTATCCGGTGTGGCAATTAAACTTAAAGCTGTATTGTTGGGATAGCTTGCATTGCAAGTGTCCCCACAATCTATACCAGTTTGAGAACTGATAACGATTCCTTTACCAATTTTTGCCACGGTTAGAGTGTAATTGAGTGGTAATACCACAACTGGCGGTAATTCCGCAAAATTGGCACTGCAAGTCCGATCCCGATTCATAAGTACTTTGATAGAAGAATCGCTGGTACTACAATCACCCTCCCAGCCGGTAAAAGCTGAGCCAGCATCCGGGGTAGCAATTAAATTTACCAACGTATCAAAAACATAGCCGGTACTACAGTTGTTGCCACAATTAATGCCTTCTGTTTGGGTGGTAACTGTGCCACTACCAGTGCCGGTTTTGGCTACAACTAAACTAAAGGTTGTTATGTTCAGAATCGGAGGATTCAATAATTCAAAATTAGCAGTACACACTTGATCGTTTAACACCAATATCTTATTGCTACAAATCTCATTATCCCAACCGGTAAACTTTGAACCAGCCGCAGCGGTAGCTTTAAAAGTGACAAATGCTCCTCTGATAAAAGACTCAGTACAGTCATTATTAGTATCAAGATTATCGCAATTAATTCCACTGGGATCACTCTTGATTTCTCCAAAGCCGGTACCAGTTAGTTTTGCGCTTAAATCATAAGTAGCAATTGGCGTTGTTGGTTTTGGCGGAGTTACTGGAGTTGGTGGTGATAGCCCTTCACATGTCAAATCATAAGTTGGCGATGGATTTAACAGAGTATCAGTGCTAGTCAAATTTAAGGTTGCCGTATGTACTCCAACGGTTAATGGATTACATTGCAAAGTAATGGTAACCGGAGCCGGTGAAGGGTTAACAGTAGATATAGCCTCAATATCAAAATAGAAGTTTGGACTTATGACTGTAAAATTATCTTTGCCAGGGCCTTGAATAACTGGCGTTGCTGCATTTACTCGCAAAACTACAGAGCCGATTTGTTTAACATCAAATGTTTTGTTAACACTAGCCCCGATTGGGGTACCACCAAAATCTATAGTGTCACCGGGCGCAAATGGGGTAGAACTATAACCGGGCCCAACGGCGGTTTTCCCTTTACAAGTCAAATCGTAATATGGATTTGGATTGTTTATATCGTTACTTGTTAGGTTTAAACGTGCGGTGCGTTCTCCTAAACCAGTTGGTATACATTTTATTTTGATGGTTTGATCAGAACCGCCATCAGAAATAAAAAAAGGAAAAGATGAGTTAATACTAATGTCACTACTACCGGTAATCGCTGGAGTTGCTAAATTTACTTCTAATTTAGCCGTACCTACTTCTTTTACTTTAAATTGTAATTCAATAGGCTCACCCACTGGGCTTTTACCAAAATCTAGCGTGGCTCCAACAGCCTGCGTAGAACTATAGCCCGGTGCCAAACCAGTACATTTTAATGGGTATATTGCTTGGGAGTAATTTGAAGGATTTGTAACATTAGTGGTTATTTTTAAGTTCGCCGTGCGTAGCCCCCCTACTGATGGTCTACACTTTACGGTAACAGTTACATCATTTCCATTATCTGCAATATTAAATGGATAAGTGGTTACGGTAAATTCGTTATTTGCATCATCAGTAATTTCCAGTGCCGTTATTTCCAAAGTAGCGTTACCAACTTCTTGAACCTTAATGTCTTTGGGAGCAGTATCAATACCGACAACGCTACTACCCATATTAATTGGGGCACCCGGTGGTGGTGTGGAACCATAAAGCGGTTCTACAGCATTAGTACCAGTACAAGTAAATGTATATTCTATGGGACTTGTTAATGATGAATCAGCGTGAGCTAATTCTAATGTTGCGGTATATACTGTTGGATCGGTTGGCAAAGGATCAGGACTAGAAGGAGGCGTACATGTAATGTTTGGAGTAACTTCGCCACCAACGGAAATGGTAAATGGAGCAGTAAAACTAAAACTGAAGGCAGCCGCACCACCACCAGTAACATCAGTAATATCTACCGCCGTTATTTCCAAATCCTTATTACCAGTGTTTTTAATTTTTACATTCTTGGTAACAGATACACCGGGCTTGCTCGTACCAAAGTTTGGAGAAGCCGGGGTAAACTTAATTTCGGGAGCATTGCCAGTACATTTGAGTGGATATTTAACAGTTTGATTTGCCGGATCATTAGTGGTTATTTCTAATGTTGCTTCACGTAATCCACTAGCAGATGGTGTGCAATTTAGTGTTATTGTTGTGTTATTGCTACCACCCTTCGCTATAGTGAGATTATTAGGTTGACTGCTAACAAAGGAAAAATCGCCAGCATCAGAGCCAGTGATAGTAGCAGTTAGGCTCATATCTACCTCAGTACTATTATTAGTGATGGTAAAAGACTGATCACCAGCACTTGTACCGACATCACTCGCACCAAAATCTATTTCAGAACCACCAGTAAGACTACTGGTATATTCTGCTGCTATACCAATACACTTTAGAGGATAGGTTATAGTTGCAAATGAGGGAACGTTGGTTGTAAAGGTAAGGGTAGCTTTGCGCTCGCCAACATCAGATGGCGTACATTTTACCTTAAAGGTATAAGTCTCACCTACAATAATCGTTTGAGGAAAACTTGGAGGACTTACTAATTCAAAATCATCAGCATGACCAAAAGTACTGGTAATTTCTGCTGAATAAATTACTAAACTATCAGTAGGCTCATTTTGGAAATCAATAGACTTAGGTGGGGAATCTACATTCCAGACTACACCATTACCACCATTAAATTGTAACTCGGTTCCATTCGCTGGATTTAAGGTAAGGGTTGCACCAGAAATCCGTTCATATTCTAAACTCCACCCTTTTAAAGTACTAGCATCATTATTATGGGTATACTCATCTTTAATAGTTAATACCCAATCACCATTGATATTGGCACCATTAAAGCTGCTAAGCGAACCGGTGGGTTTATGTGGGACACTTGTATAGGCGGGATCTCCGGAAGGATCACAATCGTTTACAACGCTCTTCGTACCTTCATCATCAATCACCAAACCAACGATATTATGACCAGTACAACCAAACTCGGTGGCAGTAGCGGAGCTAGGAATAAGGGTTATGCTAGTACCTCCATGTTCAAGCTCAATGGTTAATTCGCCAACATGATTATGGTCAACATCAAGAATAACATTGAGATCGGTTATATCACCATTATCCGTAATATTTATAGTATGGCTTACACCAAGACTATTGTTATTGGGTATAGATAAAGATAAATTACCACTATTAACCGTCTCAGCCTTCGCCCCCGGCACAATTACCAAAAATAATATGTTTATCAAGGAGATAATAAACACAGTGTGTATTGTTTTTGAATACATTGTTCTCTACCTCATTTTGTCTAACAAGAGTTGGTGAAAGCGTAGTACCCACAAATTCAGTTAGTCTGTACTGCGCCTGATTAAAAATAAGAATTTATTGAGCAAGCAGTTGCTGTAATCCAG
>Ga0233404_10000409_pt1 | contig 11793 bp, 6 predicted proteins | sample Na_oxic_2_MG_FD_179861 | JGI IMG/M metagenome (GOLD analysis project Ga0233404, IMG submission 179861) | Seawater microbial communities from Saanich Inlet, British Columbia, Canada - Na_oxic_2_MG | ecosystem: Environmental > Aquatic > Marine > Inlet | place: Canada: British Columbia | collected...
AGATAACGTAACCCGACAATCAACTGTAAATAATTTGGTTAATCAAAAGGTTATACTGTAGGTCGGGTTAGCTTATTTAGCAAAGCGAGATAACGTAACCCGACAATCAACTGTAAATCGGGGGAAGTAGGTTGGGTTACGTTTTTTGGCGGTGCCAAAAAATCTAACCCAACCTACAATATATCTTATTGATAGTAAATCTAAATCGGGGGAAGTCGGTTGGGTTACGTTTTTTGGCGGTGCCAAAAAATCTAACCCAACCTACAATATATCTTATTGATAGTAAATCTATAACTCCTTAACTTAATGGCATTGGTGCCGGCGCGTGGGAACGAGAAAACCTAGTTACTAAAAATTTAAATAAGGGTGAATTTTAACATATTCCAATAAATAATTTATTGATCCAAATTAATATTAAGTACACCAACAGCGTTTCAAATTCAACCCCTAGCATTAATTAATAGGGCTCTACTGGTATGTATTCGCAAATCGTTATACAGATAATTATTAATATTTTTCCAGTTGCATGCAAATTATTTACACTTTAATAATTCAACAATTTTAATTATAGACTTTCAGAAAAATGTTTGCAGTCAAACAAACCTCGGAGGTTTTGGAAACCTCGGAGGTTTTTCGTGAACTTATTTATCTGAACATCTATAGATATTACTTTAATCTTAATCATGCCCAATCATTATTCCCACGTTCCAATTAAATTTAAGTGCTTGATTTCATTGCGTTCTAAACATAGGAATATTAATAAAATCAAGGGTCTGTGTTGAATCGGTATAAACTCTAATATATATAACTCAATGTTCAAGTTTTTAACACACCAACAATAATTACAAGGATTGCATATTGCACGGATAAAACTACAAGGATTGTAGGTACACATAAATCTTTTAACATTTTTGAGAGTTATGAGAAATCCGATTTTTAAAAAAATCGGATTTAATTGAGCAAAACTTTTGTGTACTGATGCAGATAATCGAATAACTTAATGTTAATAGCATATCACATCCAATTTAATACTGGCTTTATAGCCGTGTGAATCAATCTTTGCAGCTATTGTCTTTGGGAAAAAACTTGAATATTAATATATTAATAAAGTGAATAACATAAAATTTTTTGAGCGATATAACTACATAATGATCAGCACATTTATGGTAGTTACTATGATTTCAATCGGGCTGTTTTACTTACAATTTACCTCTCGTTATAACTTTGACGTGAGCCAACTTAGCCACAAATTTGAAGAACGTGTATTGAACCTTGAGTCCATGATGAAAGCGGCTATCGATCATGTAAATGCTATGCAAATTGCGGCGCAATCTTATTTTGTGCATAACAGTCAACCATCACCGTCTTTGTTATTTTATCAATTTGAGGCAGTATATGAACAAAAATATTACGCGCTTGATAATGTCAAAGCACCTTTTAACCAAGATATGGTGGGTAACCTGACTGGCATGGGTTTATTAAAGAATCGCTCGGCGGATTTTTACCGGGAAATTGAAATGGCTTTGAGTCTTAACCCGCTTTTTCAAACAGCTATCCACAATATCCCTAATGTTGCTTGGGCTTATTACACTTCTGCCAACAAGTTCATAAATATTTATCCGTGGGTGGCTTCCCAAGATTTCAAATTTGGTGAAGAACTTTATACGCACGAATTTTATTGGCAAGCTTTACCAGAAAATAATCCAAACCGTCAGCGATTTTGGAGCAGTGCCTATATTGATGAAGCTGGTAAGGGTTTGATGGTTACTTGTGCGGCTCCGGTTTATGATGGTGATGAGTTTCGTGGCACTGTCGCTTTGGATTTTACCCTTGATATTCTTAATACTTATGTTAAAAATTTTGCAAATCAAAGCAATATCTTATTTGTAGTTGATCAAAAAAATCAATTGTTGGCTCATCCTACCCAAGTTAGTTCAAAGGATAAGGCTGTAAAAATGGCTGACATGGTATTTCCTAAACCCATTCGTAGTCATATTGAACAGCTTTTTCAATCATCTCCAATGAAAATAATGGATATAGATTCATACATTTTTATCTATCAAAATCTCCAAAATGTACCGTGGAAATTAGTCTTATGGATACCAAAACAAGATATTGTCTTTGATTCAATTTATGAAAGCAGTTGGGGATTTTTAGTTTTACTACCGGGATTGGCTTTAATGTTGGTGATTACAACTCGCTTGACTCGCAAAGAATTTATTATTCCGGCTGAACTGTTAGTGAAATATATAGAAGAGGAAAACAAAGGAATAGATTCACCCATTCCAACAGTACCAACCGGTTGGCATACTTGGTTTGAAACCGTTTTTAAAATGTTTAAAGAAAATAGAAAATTTTTTCTAGAATTACAAGCGTCTCATGCTGCCCTAGATAAAACGAATTTAGAGTTGTCTAAAATCAACACTGCCTACAGTCATTTCGTTCCCCATCAATTTCTTCAACTGCTGAATAAAAAAAGCATTATTGATGTGCAATTGGGCAATCATGTCCAACGAGAAATGACCATACTTTTTTCTGACATTCGTGATTTTACTTCACTATCAGAAAAAATGACCCCGGATGAAAATTTTAATTTTATCAACAGTTATTTGGGGCAAATGGAACCGGTAATTAGTCAAAATCACGGCTTTATTGATAAATATATTGGCGATGGGATTATGGCACTCTTTCCAAATGCGGATGATGCGGTGCATGGAGCTATTGTCATGTTAAAAACCTTGTCTGAATACAATAAAAAACTGCAAGAAGCCGGTTATAAACCCATCAAAATTGGCATTGGACTGAATACCGGATTATCAATGCTTGGCACAATCGGTGGGCAAAATCGTATGGATGGCACTGTAATTTCAGATGCCGTAAATTTAGCTTCTCGTGTTGAGCAATTAACCAAAGTTTATGGTACACCCCTATTAATCAGCGAATACACTTATGATAAATTAGCCGATCCTTCTCAATATCTTATGCGAGTAATTGATGCTGCCAAAGTGAAAGGAAAATCTGAAGAGGTAACTGTTTATGAAGTTTTTGATGCGGATATGCCAGATATTATTGCTTTGAAAAACAAAACGCTATCCAGTTTTAAAGAAGGTTTTGTGCTTTATCATTGTGAACAATTTAATGATGCACTGCCTTTTTTTGAAAAAGTTTTGCAAATCAACCCCATTGATAAAGTAGCACCGGTTTATTTAGAACGCTGTCAAAAAATACTCAGCATGACAATACCAGACAAGCAGAAAATTCTGATTGTGGACGATTTCCCTAATAATTTGAAAGTTTTATCCAAATTTTTAGGTATTAACCAATTTGAAGTATTAGTAGCTAAAGATGGAAAAACTGCACTTGAAATTGTTGAATTTAGTTCCCCACATTTAATTTTATTAGATGTAATGATGCCCACAATGACTGGATTTGAAGTTTGTAGGCGATTAAAAGCTAATCCCAAAACTAAGGACATTCCCATCATTTTTATAACATCTTTGTCCGAGACAGAGGATAAGGTTAAAGGGTTTGAGTTAGGAGCTGTTGATTACATAACTAAGCCATTTCAACAGGAAGAAGTGTTGGCGCGAGTAAAAACTCATTTACACTTGAATCACTTACAACGACAAGCTTATTGGTTTATTAAAATGGCAAATTACGAATAAACTAATGGCATTAGTGTCGTTGAATAGGATTGATTCAAATTGATAAATTAACAAAATGGCAACCAAATCGGCGTGCCCCTACCATATTCAGATGTAGGGGCAATCCCTTGTGGTTGCCCGGGGCGCATTTCCATTTTTCGGGTCATAAATAAAATCAACGGTTGAATTTACCCAATTAATTTAGTTCCATAGGTTTCACCTATGGCTATTTACGTTTCACACCCTTCGGGGTTAATCAATTTTGACGAGGTTAAACGTGAATAGCCACCGATTCCATCGGTGGAACGATTAAACCACCGTAAAAATGGGAATGCACCCATTTACAATTTACATATACTGTTGTGCCAACTTAACATAATTGTTGGCACTGTATTCAAAATATTCTTTTTCAGCTTCAGTCAAAGGACGTTTTTTTTGTGCCGGGTTACCGTACCACAAATAACCGCCTTCCAACACTTTTCCCGGTGGAACTAAACTACCGGCTCCCAATAGTGTGTAAGGCTGTAAATCCACCCCATCCAATACAATTACCCCTATGCCGATAAGGCAATGATGTCCCACAGTGCAAGCATGTAAACAAACATTATGGCCCACAGTAACTGCTTCACCTATTTCCAGTGCCAGTCCCCCCGGACAATATTTGCTATCGTGGGTGACATGAAGAACAGTATTATCTTGTATGTTAGTACGCGCAGCTTCTTTTTTCTTAGTCATACTTACTCACCTATTATCAAACCGGTAATTAAATAAAGAATCAAGATAATTCCATCGAAGTTGATAACTCAACTGAGTTGCAACTGGAGTTCTGGATGGGCTGTCTCATCCGGTCGGCGATAACGTTTAAGCAAAATTTGCTTCACCTTCTGGAAGGGAAGCCACCGATGTAGCTCTTCATCGTCTAACCTTGCTAAAATATTAATCGCTGCATTCAAGTCCGCTTGCATAACCGCCCCACACCCGGAGGCACAGTGAAACTTATTTCCAGTACGTTTACCGAGGCATCCGCACTGGGAACAAGTTTGAGAGGTGTATGCCGCATTGACTAGAACTACCCTAGAACCTCTTCGGGAAGCAACTATATCAATAGCCGATGCCATCAATCCTTTTACCCAACCGCTTAACCGGCGATTGGTAGTTTTTCCTAAATTCTTTGATTTAAACGTTTTAGTTAAATCTTCACAAACAACTGTTTCTGCCTTGCCAACAATATTGTTAGCCGCAGTGAAAATTATGGTTTTGACTTTTCCTTGATGCCTCGATTTGCGTCTATCAAGTTTTTTACGGCCTAAATTGTGCCTTATTATTCTTTTGGCTTTTTTAGGGTTCTGATCGATTAGTTTCTCTAAAACTGCACCAATTTTATTGCGTTTCTGGTATTTTTGGTTTAGGGAATCAGTTTCATTAGATAAAATTTTACCTAAACCTTCACCATGAAAAACACCATCAGAATCAGCAAATGCTTCTGTATAACCTTTGTCTATGCCAAGTTTGCTTCCGGGTAAACCACAAGCACGAGCATCAGTGTTATCTATTGTGTAATGAATTTCAACTTGTGATGAGCGTAGAATAAGTCTAATCTGTCCGGTGATTGGATAATTGGTTCCAATGGGAATAGCAATGCGTTTACCTCTGGTTAGGCTCATTACCTCAATGTAATTTTTACCATGATACGAGAAACACTTATAACTACCTGATTCTAAAACAATCTGATTTTGCGTGTGATTTTTACCATGCTTCCAATATTTCCGCATTAATCTACGCCCATAAGAATTGTTAATCCAAACAGAATCTTTTTTTAAGTTTTTAAATAATTCCTTACGCTTATTCTTATCGTTAACATTTCTAAAAATATAGCTATTAACGTTTATCTTAGCTGCTTCTCGGTTGGCCTTTATGTCACCTAACACATCAGATAACGTCGCTCGCCAAATTCTTTGCGGTAGTTTTTTAATATGGCATGAAGCAATCCATTCATCACGAACTGGACGGAATTTAGCGTCAATACCACTAATTGAACCATAATTATGCCAAATTTCGGTACGCACTAAACCGCACTGTTTGGCAATTTCTTGTAGCGCATCGTATTTAGCTTGGTTTAAATCAACACTATATGTGATTCTAGTGACTTTTTTGGCGGATTGAATCATCTATCTTTTATCATCTTCTTGTATTTACGCAAACCATATATTTGGCAAGAAAAAGTATGGATAATTGCCATTAAATCTTCTATCATTTCTTTTTCGTCAGAGAGCTGTTCTTGATTTGCAATTATAATTTCGCAATTGTTTTGTTTGGGCAAATAATCTAAAAGAGGCTCTTTGGTAATTTGCGTGACATAAGTTTATAACAAAAACAATGCATTATAACTAACAGAAACACCGGAAGCTATCATGACAAAAACAGCTTCTCCAATTGAATTAGACTTAGATGGTTTCTTCAAAACAGAAATTAAGTGTCGAAGGAAGAGATCGTTAGTGACGATATTCCAGCGGATTTATTGAAGAACTCAACAATAAAGTGATAAAGCAACCGGGCAAAGGCATAATTAATATTGAGCATCTGTTCCTTTGGCCTTTTTTGGACATTTTAGAATGAAAAATATATGCTTTTTAATCAATTAGTTACGAGCCACGCAAATTACCAGAGAGCCTTATTTTTGTAAATTCATGTAATCTATATTTATTGTTCATTTGATTTTGTATGGGTATTAGTAGACAATAAAACAAGGGCTAGACATGAACACCAATCCTAATTTTGTTTACATCACCACGCGCTACTACCATTGGCCATAGAGACGCATGTTCGGCAATCGTTACTTGCCCAATAACAGTAGCCATCGGGTCAATATAGGCACTGTCAGCAATCGCCGGGGTGTAGCCGGCATAGTTACGGATTGACATAAAAAATTTCTCCTTTGTATAGCTAGTGCAGGATCGCGGAAGTTTCCCTACCCAAAGAGCCAAGAAATCCGATTTTTTGAAAAAATCGGATTTCTCAATGCTTGGAACTGGACGGGGTTTGCAACCCCGTCCGCAACGTTTTATTGAAACGGCGGCTACGCGCAAACGTTCGAGAAGTTTTTGGAGCTTCCCGGGGTTTTTACTTGTGTGTTAAATCTGCCAGAAAATGGTAAAGATTTTTTCACCTTAAAAATGAGTACAACGAATTTAAAAAAAACACAACGAATAGAGAACTTACGCATTGACAAATCCAATTTTTTGTTCTTGATGTTCAAGTTTTTTAAAAGTCAAAGGGCCTGCCCGAAATACTATTTTTGGCAAAAATAGTATTTCTAATGGTACCCTAAGTTTTTAAAGTCAAAGGGCCTGCCCGAAATACTATTTTTGGCAAAAATAGTATTTCTAATGGTACCCTATATCCCTTTATTTTTGGAACTCACAAACCAAACTTGATAGTCGAGTTTTATGAGAAAGTTATGAAAATTTGGCTGACAACTAAATTTGTTAAAATTGACCCAAAATGATTTAGCTCAAATTTGTAACGCTTTGTATTTAAAAGGAATCATAAAAAATTTCGCCGGTCAATGCGTAAGTCCTAGAATAGTAGAAAATTCGTTGTGTTTAAAAAAAATTCGTTGTACTCAATTTGGAGGTGAAAAATTATTAAACTTTTAGGCACAAATTTAACACTCCAGTTTGCAACCCCGTCCGCAACGTTTGATTGCCACTTGGGCAGTCCTTTGTGGTTGCCTTGAGTAATTACGATTGATTATACTTGATGCCAGCACAATTTGAAGGTTGTTTTCGTTTTAGTTATCTTATAATTTCTAATGGGGATATTGCACTTACAACCTTACTTGTGTATAATACGCACGTCTTACTCGTGTGGAGTTTGATATAAATCTTGCTTTAATAACATGAAGTTAGGAACGATAAATTCTATTTTGCTGATTCATTCTTTTTGTGATTAATAGTTTTGATTTTTATCTATTATTATTTACTTACTTCCATTTAAACTTTAAGGTTATTTATGAAAATACTTAATTACTTATCTGGCGCAACCACGGCAATATTGTTATTGGTTGGCTCAGCGTCACTACAAGCGGAGTTATGCTCCGTCGCAAAGTATGATCCGGCGAAAAGGGATGTAACTATACCGTGTGTCACAAGCGGAAAGTTGCAACTGAGTCTCCAATTGGAATCCACCCAGCCAACATCGCAAGGACTTTACTTTAAATTGGCTAGTTCTGAACTCAGTTCCTGTCAATGGGCACCCGGTTCCTGTGCCACATTGGATGAGCAGCTTTATCTCGTCATTCCGGTTGAGGGGATTGCCAAAGGCATAAAAAATGTAGCGGGGCTTAGTTATTATCCCATGGCTCAGGAAGGGTTTAATTGGCAATACGATTTCCATGAAGTCGTTAACACCGAAAATGCGATCACTTTGAAATCGGGAAAACCCAACCCCGAAGGTGGTTTTGAATCGCTTTATCTTTTTGAGGGAGATGTTGCTAATTTAAAACTCGATGAATTTTATGATTTTCAAATGGGTGAAGGTGTTGTTCCCCCTCAAGCAAAGCAGTTTGAAGAAGGCAAGGAAATCGTCCTACGTATTTTCCACTTTAATGATATGCACCATGAGTTAAGAAGTGTGCATAGTAAAAAAGGGGATACACACCGCTTTTCCCAAATGGTGAAGATTGTCAACGAAGCCAGAAAAAATGCCAAGAAAAAGCAAAACGAAATCGTGCTGTTTCTATCGGCAGGAGATGATCATATTGGCAACCCGTTTGATGAATTATTGGGCTTTGATGCAGACAGCTTTGAAAATAGTGCCGCCTACACCGCCTACTCTGCCGCTGGCGTTGATGCCACTGTAATTGGTAATCACGAATTAGACAAAGGTACTGCTTTGCTCGCCAAAGCCATTACCCAAGATGCGGAATTTCCGGTTCTCTCCGCCAATTTGTTCGGCTCCAAAAATTTGAGTTCGGAACATTATCATCCCGCTATTCTTGGGGTAGCAAATGGCTTGCGAATTGGCATTATTGGGTTAACGACAAAGGAAGAAACGCTCCTCAGACAGAAGGACGATCCAAAATTGGATGCTGGTGATCTTTTAATAACATTGGAAAACACAATTTCTTATGTTGATGAACTGGCCGATGTGATTATTCTTATGACTCATGTTGGTTACAACGGCGAATATCCTCTTGAGGTTGGTGATATCGAAATTGCTGACGCGGCGGCTAAAATGACTGCTAAACCCATTGTTATTGTGGGTGGACATCTACATCTTCCAATCAATACGGAAGGTTTGAACGTTGTCAACACATCAGTGCCTATCCTAGAGGCAGCTGCAAAGGGGAGCCATTTGGGTGAAGCCGTTTACTCGCTACTGCCAACGGATGAAGGTTTACGCTATCACCTGACGGCTCGTCTGATTCCGTTGAAAAAGCGGGATGATAGAGTGGCAGCCGATGATCCCACTTACGACGATTATGAACATGATGATGATCTTGATCTAAATTTCGAGAAAAATGTCATGGCACCGCTGTATGCCAAGTTAGATGATAAATTGCAGGAAGTCATTGGCACGGCTGGCGGTTCAGACGATCTCACCACCGCACAAAACATTGCTGATCGTTATGTTGGCGAAACCGTCATGGCTAATTTTATGAATGATGCAATTGTGGCGCAAAGTGTGAATTTTCCGGAAAAGGATGGTAAAAGTCAGCAAGTGGACGTTGCGGTATTTAATGCCTCTGGTATTAATGGCGGGGTGGAGCCAAATTCGGAGCTCACATTTAATGATTGGTACAGCGTGATGCCTTATGCAGATATGATTGTGGTTACACAGATGACAGGTAAACAAATCAAAGAGATGGTGATGAGTAATGCACAACGTGTTGTTCGCCCTGAAGAATTGGAAGGTGATACAATCAATTTAAATGGTTTTGTTGCACGTGGTTTTCTGCATTTTTCCAGTGGATTACGCTATATCATCAAGTTAAATAGTGATGCTACTACAGCAATTGCGCAGGATATAACGTTAAATGGCAAACCAATTGAAGACTCATTAAAACAAACATTTAATGTTGCTTTTGGTGATTACATCTCTCTAAAGGGTGGCCAAGGTTGGAAAGGTACAAAAGTAGGTGCTGGTTTACCAGATGAGATTATTGGATTTGATCTTACTGTTTTACCAAAAAATGATACTGGCCTTATTTATCGCAATGAAATAATTGCCTATATTAAGAAAAATGGTGTTGTGGATGATAGTACCGGTGCTGTTAAAGATGAGCGAGTTAAGTTAATCCCTTAATAATTCGTGGAAAAATAGGGCGGACTATTTCGCCCTATTTTTTCAAAGTACCTAATTAATTCTACTTTGTCACATTTAATAAAATCAATGACTTGTAGGGTGGATAAAGCAGTAGCGTATCCACCAAAAATGCTGCGAAATCAGGTGGATACGCTCTCGCTTTATCCACCCTACATGAAATCTAACAAAGTAGAATTAATCTTTTGCCATAGCATTCAGATAAGCAATTATATCGTCAGCCACTTGGTCTCGGTTTGGAATTTCATCACGCAATATCATGCCCGAAACATCAGGACCAACAGCTCCAAATTCTGTTATATAACGTTTAATTGTTGCATCATCAAATTTATCAGCAGTACCAAACAAATCTGTGCCAGATAACCAACCACCATCACCATTCATTGTATGACAAGCTAAACAAAATTTTCTAGTCGATTTAAATCCCCTCTGTACTTGTTCTGAACTTCCTTCCGGTGGAATGGCTTTCCCAAATCTATCTTCAAACGTTAACAAATCAAAGCTAATTGATTGCCAAGGCCAACCGTAGGAAACAAAGTCAAGCAATTCAGGAGAGTTAATGTTATCCCAGACAAGAAAAAATGGGCCTAATTCTATATACTTTCCATCTTTAGCTTTGATAAGAATAAACTGTGGACGGTTAACATCCTCAAAAGCTAACATACTATTATACATTAGATAATGTTCAATCGAGTTAGAAGAAACATAACCATCTAATGCAGCAACCGCAATCTCTTCTCCATCCCGCCAAGATTCACCGTAAACAAGGTCTAAAACATCATTTGTCGTAAATCCACGAAAGGTTTTATTGCGGTTTTCAGTTGGATCATACACTTCCATTTCCTTAACTGGCAACAGGTCTGCAAGCTCAGTAAGAGTTTTAGTTCCAACCAAATTGCCACCATCACTAAATTCTAATTTAGAAATAAGTTCGGCACTAGTAACAGAAAAGTCAAAACCACCGGCTCGTTGTTTCATTTCCACTACATATTGGTCAAGCCCGATATGGACAGTGGGGATTTTTAATGCTTCACTTTCAAAATCGAAACTGACTGGACCATCAGCAAAAGCAAACTGAGCAAAACAACAAATCGCAAAGCCTAACTTCTTTGCTATTTTTTTCATATAACAAACCCCTAATATTTGGATAGTTTCCACAAATTTGTGGAGGTTATAAAAAACAATCTAATTACCAATTTCCACAGTTTAAATACTTCCACCAGTTCGTAGGAACTACCGATTTTTGGTCAATATCAAATATAATAACGAATTCATGCTAACATATAATCATCCTAATCTACAAATTTTTCCAAAATCACAGATTTTTCCGTCTTTAGATTAACAATTTCAATAATGCACAATCGCTAAATTTCAATCCATAACATAATAACAAGCTCATGCTAACATATAATCATCCTAATCTACAAATTTTTTCCAAAATCACAGAGTTTTCCCGTCTTTAGATTAATAATTTCAATAATGTGCAATCGTTAAATTTCAATCCATATTTCCAATGATAGGAGTCCAAGATTTATCTTAGAAAATGGTCAAACTAAAGTTTGAACTCCTACGGTTACAAAATTATTTCCGGTGATATACTCAATTCCCACGATTTGAACGCCTCATTGGTTTGTAGGGACTACCAAATCTTCCATGCAAGAAAGTTACTCGATCCAAACTACCCGTGATGATCACCGTATCGCGTGGCTCACCGCTTTAGCTATTACCATTCATATTGTTGAGAGTGCTCTACCAAGCCCCTTACTTGGCGTTAAACCGGGGCTGGCGAATGTTATCACAATTGTCGTGCTGGTTTTATTTGGCT
>Ga0233404_10000410_pt1 | contig 11790 bp, 7 predicted proteins | sample Na_oxic_2_MG_FD_179861 | JGI IMG/M metagenome (GOLD analysis project Ga0233404, IMG submission 179861) | Seawater microbial communities from Saanich Inlet, British Columbia, Canada - Na_oxic_2_MG | ecosystem: Environmental > Aquatic > Marine > Inlet | place: Canada: British Columbia | collected...
ACCGTTATTATAATTTTTTGTAGTGTCCCTTCCATAACAAATAAACCGCCGGCACCACAAACAATGATAATAACGGTGCCGTAATCATTCCCCCTATCATTGGTGCGGCAATTCGCTGCATGACTTCCGAACCGGTGCCATGCCCTTGCATAATCGGATACAACCCGGCGATAATAACGGCTACTGTCATAGCTTTGGGACGAATTCGTAAAACTGCCCCTTCCATGATAGCGGTTTTTAAATTTTTGTAATTATTCAAGCGGTTACTCGTTTGATATTCTCGAAGCGCGTTATCTAAATACACCAACATCACCACCCCAAATTCTGCCGAAACACCAGCCAGAGCGATAAACCCTACTCCAACCGCAACCGACATATTGTAACCGAGTAAAAATATGAACCAAAAACCACCCACTAACGCAAAGGGTAAGGTTGCCATGACTATCAATGCTTCAGTCATATTGCCAAAAGTTAAATACAAAAGTAGCAAAATGATAAAAAGAGTTAATGGAACAACTTGCGTCAATTTTTCTTGGGCACGAATCATGTATTCATATTGTCCAGACCATGTGATTGAATAGCCTGGGGGTAATTTGACTTGGTTACGAACAACAACTTGCGCTTTTTGCACGTAAGTTCCAACATCAACTCCCCGAATGTCAACAAAAGTCCAGCCATTTAAACGCGCATTCTCACTTTTCAGCATGGGTGGTCCATCAACAATTTTAATTTCAGCAATCTGAGCCAAAGAAATTTGCGCCCCAGTGGGAGTGACTAACAGCAGTCCTTGCAAATTTTCCAAGTCATCACGCACTTCTCTGGGAAAACGGATATTGACCGGATAACGCTCTAAGCCTTCTATGGTTTCAGTGATATTCATGCCACCAACCGCAGCACTGATAACCGCATTAATGTCGGCAATATTTAAACCTAAACGGGCAGCTTTGATTCGATCCGGAATGATTTCAACATAGCGTCCCCCTGCCACTCGCTCGGAATAAGCCGAAGTCGTGCCTTCTACTTGCATAATGACCGTCTCAATCTGTTTGCCAATGCTTTCAATTACTTTGAGATCAGCCCCGGAAATTTTAATACCGACTGGCGTTTTGATACCAGTGGCTAACATGTCAATGCGCGTTTTAATAGGCATCACCCAAGCATTGGTCAAGCCGGGAAAATCAATAAGCTGATCTAATTCTTCAATGAGCTTTGCTACCGTCATGCCTTCGCGCCATTCATCTTGGGGTTTTAATTGGATAATGGTTTCGATCATGGTCAATGGAGCCGGATCGGTGGCGGTGTCGGCACGTCCAGCCTTGCCAAACACACTTTTTACTTCCGGTAACGTGGCAATCAATCTATCAGTTTGTTGTAATAATTCCTGTACCTTACCAATAGATATGCCCGGCAAAGTGGTCGGCATGTATAATAAATCGCCCTCATATAAATCGGGCATAAATTCTGAACCTAAGCCATCTGCCATTTTAGCTAAATACGGTTGATCAGCAAAAGTGTCTCGCCAATATTTAGGTAAATCCGTTTGCCATTGTTCCGCTTGTTTTAAGAAGTCAACCCGGTACTTTTCTACGCTGGGAAATGTCACTAATGCTGCCTTTTCCAAAGACCAATTTAAAGGAGTCAACAAACTGCCAATGCCAAATAATGGAATAGAAACGGTCAACATGACTAAAAAAGCTAATAATAAGGTGGTACGAGGTAAAAACAGTACTATTCGCAATAAAGGTCGATAAATAAGAATGAGCAACCAATTGATAGGATTAGCCTTTTCACTTGGAATCCAGCCACGAATAAAGTAACCCATTAACACAGGTACGATTGTAACAGATAAGCCCGCGGCGGCTGCCATCGCATAAGTTTTAGTAAATGCTAACGGCGCAAATAAGCGACCTTCTTGGGCTTCTAAAGTGAAAACAGGAATAAAGCTTAAGGTAATGATTAATAAAGAAAAAAACAGGGCTGGTCCAACTTCATTAGCTGCGCTGGCTATTAACTGCCAATGTTCCGATGAAGTTATTTTCTGGTGTGGATGGGCTTGTCGCCAGTGTTCCAAGTGTTTATGGGCGTTTTCAATCATCACGATAGCCGCATCCACCATCGCCCCTATCGCAATCGCAATCCCACCTAAAGACATAATATTCGCGTTAATGCCTTGTTGGGACATAATGATAAAAGAAATGAGAATCCCAATAGGTAAAGTGACAATGGCTACTAAAGCCGAACGCAAATGGAATAAAAACACTAAACACACCAACGCAACGACCATAAATTCTTCAATGACTTTTTCGGCTAAATTATCAACAGCACGTTGGATTAATGCGGAACGGTCATAAGTTTCTACAATTTCAACACCTTTTGGTAAGCCCGTTTTAAGTTCGGTCAATTTTCGTTTGACGGCAGCAATCGTCGTTAAAGCGTTTTCGCCATAGCGCATCACAATAATGCCCCCGGTGACTTCGCCTTCCCCATCTAAATCCGCCACCACTCGGCGCATTTCTGGACCAATTTGTACTGTGGCAATATCGCGGATTAATAACGGAGTGCCGGTTTGACTGACCGCAACTGGAATGATTTCGATGTCTGCAATCGAAGCTAAATAGCCTCTGGTGCGAATCATGTATTCGGCTTCGGCAAGTTCAATGACGGAACCACCTACTTCTTGATTGGCATTTTTAATGGCTTGACTGACTCGTGAGAGCGGAATATTGAAAGCGCGTAATCTTTCTGGATCGACAACGACTTGATATTGTTTTACCATACCGCCGACGGTAGCGACTTCAGCAACCCCGGGAACGGTTTGTAATTCAAACTTTAAGAACCAATCTTGTAAACTGCGTAATTGCGATAAATCGTGTTGATTGGTGCGATCAACTAAAACGTAGGAATAAATCCAACCAACCCCAGTCGCATCTGGACCTAAACGGGGTTGAACCCCAATCGGTAAACTAGAAGCCGCTTGATTGAGGTATTCCAACACTCTGGAGCGTGCCCAATACATGTCGGTGCCATCTTGGAAGATAACATAAACGTAAGAATCACCAAAGAAAGAGTAACCACGCACCACTTGCGCCCCCGGTACTGAGAGCATAGTAGTAGTAATAGGATAAGTGACTTGATCTTCTACGACTCGTGGCGATTGACCGGGATAAGTGGTTTTAATGATAACTTGTACATCTGAGAGATCGGGAATCGCATCTAAGGGGGTTTGTTGTAAAGACACCCAGCCCCATCCAGTGATGATGACGGTGGCGACTAAGACGAGGAATCGGTTGTGGATAGACCAATTAATAAGATTTTTTAGCATTAATTTTTTCCCATTCGGGTTTTTATAAAGACCTGACAGGTTAAAGACCTGACAGGTTTTGGAAACCTGTCAGGTCTGAGAACTTTTATATTTTCCGTAACCTTTCAATCTTGATGGGCAGATTGCGGTTGTTGCGGAATCCCCTCAAAGCGCAAAAAACTGGCTTGTAAATTGGCTTCAGAATCAATTAAAAATTGGCCTGACAATACTATATTTTCTCCCGCTTTGAGTCCAGCCAAAATTTCAACCTGCCCGTGACTACGCATTCCTGTTTTGACATCTACCGGTTTGAACCTACCTTCACTTAAAGCCACAATCACACTTTCACGCTCACCGGTGACAATGAGGGCTTGTCTAGGAATCGCGAGGCTTCCAACTTTGGGTTTACCATTAATCATAGCTTGAGCAAACATGTTTGGTTTTAAACGTCTTTGCGGATTATCAAAACGAAGTCTTACCTTTAAAGTACGGGTTTTGGGTTCAAGTTCCGGATAAACATAATCAACTTGACCTTTCCAAATGTGCCCAGGCAAAGCAGGTACTCTTATTTCAGCTTTCAATCCTCTTTTCACCCAATCTAATTGATGTTCAAACACCTCAACCATAACCCATACCGTCGATAAATCCACAATAGTAAACATTTCTGAACTAGGTGTGACATACATACCTTCGCGAATATTTAAATGGGTGACAATTCCAGATTGCGGCGCGAAAATGGGAATGTTGTTTATGGATGCATTTTGCCGTTCTATTTGGTTGAGAGTGTTTTCTGCTACGCCTAATAAACGTAAGCGATTGCGTATAAAACTCTTATAGTGTTTGCGATTAATATGTGTACCTTTACTGCCAGTATGTAAAGCAACCAGAAAATCTTGTTGAGCTTCTAATACTTCTGGTGAGTACATTTCTAATAAAGATTGACCGCGCTTGACAAAATCGCTCTCACGTCGAACATAAAGCTTTTCCACCCAGCCACTAGAACGAGGGTGAATATGAACCAAGTTGTTTTTGTTATAAGCGACATAACCAACTGTTTCTATGTGTCTTTGCAAGGTTACCTTGTTAATAATTACGGTCCTGACTCCCATTTTTTGCCTAATCTCGGGACGAACGATAACAATTGGGTATTTGTCTTTAGTCTGAGATTTTTTAGCCTGTTTTGATAGTTCTTTTTTCACTAAAGTCATACCACAAATAGGACAACTACTCGGTTTATCCCGTATAATTTGCGGGTGCATAGGACAAGCATATTTAGAACTTGAGTGTTCTTGGGTATGGTCTAAAATAGTTTCTTGTGGTTCAAGCGTAAACTTTTTTTTCACTAAAGTCATACCACAAATAGGACAACTACCCGGTTCATCCCGCACAATTTGCGAGTGCATAGGACAAACATATTTAGTATCCGAATGTTTATTGGCATGTTCTATGGGTGTATCGTCCATCGCTTCTGATAAACTTTCGCTTGGTTCTGGTTTTCCGCAAGCTGTTAACAGTAAAGCAGATATGAATGTAGCTATTAATAAAGTCGTTAAAATACGCATAATGTTCTTCTCTTGTTTTAAAGCTCCCAAAAAATCCTATTTCTGAAACTTGATGTTCAAGTTTTTTTTGCGTGGGTGCCTTTCATCATTCTTGTTTAGCTATAGCAATGAGCAAAATGATATAACCCACTATCGCCGAGAGAAATGATCCTAATAAAACGCTGAGTCGTACTTGAGTCATATATTCTGCATCTGTAAATGCCAATCCGCCGATAAATAAACTCATGGTAAAACCAACACCACATAAAACAGAAACCCCATAAAGACTCATCCAATTCGCGTTTTCCGGCAAAGGTGCTAATCCGAGTTTAATTGTTAACCAAGCAAATCCAAACACCCCCAGTTGTTTACCTATAAATAAACCTAGCATGATGCCCAAAGGTACCGGTTCCAAAAGAACATTTAAGTTCATGCCTTCAAAAGATACGCCTGCGTTGGCAAAGGCAAATATGGGTAATATGAGATAGGCAACCCAAGGATGCAGTTTTTCTTCAAACTCATGTAATAGGGGGTACCCACCGTCTCTTAGGGATGGAATGAAAAATGCCAAAGCAATACCTGCGAGGGTAGCATGTAAGCCGGATTTAAGAATAAAAAACCATAAAAATAACAGCAGAATCAGGTACAGTTTAAGATTGGCTATTTTTTTCCAATAGAATAATATTTTTGGTATCGTTAGTATTGTTGCTGCTAATGCTAAGTAATAGGGTTGCAACTCCTGCGTTGAATAAAATAGAGCAATAATGATGATAGCCACTAAATCATCAATGATAGCCAGTGCCATTAAGAAAAGTTTTAAAGATAAGGGAATGCGCTCGCCTAATAACATCAATATGCCTAATGAAAAAGCAATATCGGTGGCGGATGGAATAGCCCAGCCATTTAATGCGCTTGAATTGTCCCAGTTTAAGGCGGCATAAATCAATGCCGGTATTAGCGCCCCTCCCGCTGCGGCAATGACAGGTAAAAGCACCACTTTTGCTCCCTGAGACAATTGCCCTTCCAGTACTTCGCGTTTGAGTTCCAGTCCGATTAATAGAAAAAAGAGGGTCATTAAACCGTCGTTAATCCAAAATTCTAATGGTTCTATATGGACATTGATTTGATGACCAATTTTAAGAACTAAATCGCCATGTAGTAGGACTTCATAGAAATGAGCAAAAGTTGAGTTGCTGATTAATAAAGCCAGTATTGTTGCCCCGATTAATATAATACTGCTGGCTGATTCAAGATCAACAAATTTACGAAATTCACGAATTGCATCCTGAAGAATGACTAACATAATGGTTAATGGTTAATGGTTAATGGTTAATAAAGGGCAGAAATACTATTTTTTAAAATGGTATTTCTTTAATTCATTTTCTTATAGTTGGTGGGCAAAAAAAGACTTGCCCACCCTACATAAAAGTCCAAATTTCAGCCGTTTAAAGTATATATAAGAAGGGATTATAAGAATCTAATTAATACGGAAACTAAAAAATATGAGTGTTTAATATAAATTCATTTCGTTCACTAATCTGTTTATAAATCCTTTCTTATATACAATCCTTGTCGTTAAATTACCATAAAAATAAAAAAGAAGGGAAAAAGTGACGGAGTTGGTTGCAAACCTGCTCCAGCAAAATCATATAAAGGGCGAACACGCAGGTTCGCCCCTACACATAATACGTGGGTGGGTATATTATTGTGAGTTGCCTAATAACGGGTAACTGATAACTGATAACTGATAACTGATAAACATGAATGCAAAATTATTAGATGGTAAAACAATTGCCGCCGAACTACGCCAAACCGTCAAACAACAAATCCAAGCACGTCTTGCTCAAGGGCTACGCCCACCTGGTTTAGCAGTCATACTGGTAGGCGATGATCCCGCTTCACATGTTTATGTTCGTCATAAACGTCATGCTTGTGCAGAAGTCGGTATGATTTCCAAATTTTTTGATTTACCAAACAATACTTCACAGGAAAAATTATTAGCCCTGCTTGAGCAATTGAATGAGGATAATGATATTGACGGTATTCTAGTACAATTGCCCTTGCCAGCCCCTATTGATAGTGAATCAGTCATTGAGCGTATTGTGCCACATAAGGATGTTGACGGATTCCATCCCCATAATATGGGGAGATTAGCAGTGCGTATGCCCCTATTGCGCCCCTGTACCCCAAAAGGCGTTATGACATTATTAGCACATACCGGCGTTGATCTTAAAGGATTAGATGCCGTGATTATTGGTGAATCAAATATTGTCGGTCGTCCAATGGCACTTGAATTATTAGCGATGTATTGTACAATTACGGTTTGCCACCATCATACCCAAAATATCATGGCAAAAATACAAAATGCTGATATTGTGATCGCAGCGGTAGGTAAAGCCCATTTGGTACCAGGTGATTGGATTAAGCCTGGGGCGATTGTGATTGATGTGGGAATTAATCGACTGAATAATGGTCGTTTGGTAGGCGATGTTGATTTTGCCACCGCTTCTCAACGTGCTAGTTGGATTACCCCTGTACCAGGGGGGGTTGGTCCCATGACAGTAGCCAGTTTATTGGAAAATACCTTACAAGCTGCTGAATTAAGCCTGCCATCTGAAAAATGATTTCTATAAACAAACCTGTCAGGTCTTGAAGACCTGACAGGTTTTTGGAAGTTATTTACCTTAAACTCTATAAATAACGAATCATGAAACAAACCTGTCAGGTCTTGAAGACCTGACAGGTTTTTGGAAGTTATTTACCTTAAACTCTATAACGAATCATGGAAACAGAAAACACACAAGACCAAATCCTTGACCAATTCCAGCGTCTAAAAACACTACATAAAGTCAGTGTTGCCCTGTCTGCGGAAAAAGATGGAACGCACCTATTGGAAATGATCCTTCAAGAGTCTAAACGAATTGCCCTTGCAGATGGCGGTACTTTATACACTCGGACAGAAGATGATAAACTCAAATTTGAAATAATGTTGAGTGATACCCTGCGTATTCATACAGGAGGCACCAGTGGCGTACCGGTGATTTTGCCACCGTTACCTTTATACAATCGGCGAGGTGAAGCTAATTTAGATAAAGTCGCTGTCTGTGCAGCTATCCAGGGCAAAACGATTAACATACCAGATGCTTATGCCAATACCGATTTTGAGTTTTCGGGTACACGCGCTTTTGATAAACAAACCGGTTATCGTTCCCAATCATTTTTAACTGTACCCATGAAAAATAACGAGGGTGAAGTAATTGGTGTTTTACAATTGATCAACGCTTTGCACCCCGTAACTAAAGAAATAGGCGTTTTTAGTTCAAGTGAACAAGAATTAGTCGAATCACTGGCTTCACAAGCGGCAGTTGCCTTAGACAATCAACGTTTACATGAAGAACAGCGCCAGCTATTTGATGCCCTAGTCGAATTGATTGCCACAGCGATTGATGATAAATCCCCCTATACAGGCGGACATTGTCGGCGTGTTTCTGAATTAACCATGATGTTAGCAGAAGTCACCGCAAGTGTTGAAAAGGGAGCTTTAAAAGATTTTACCTTGACAACGGAAGATCGTTATGAATTAAAAGTCGCCGGTTGGTTGCATGATTGCGGTAAAATTACAACACCTGAATATGTGATAGATAAAGCGACTAAGTTAGAAACGCTTTTTGACCGTATTCATCTAATAGATACTCGTTTTGAGGTGCTTAAACGGGATGCTGAAATTGCGATGTTACGAAAACAATTGGCAGCACGGGGCGAAACGGTTGATGTTGAAACTTTAGAAGCTAATTTAGCTCAACAAATTGAAAGTTTGAATGAAGAACGTGAATTTCTCCATCAGTGTAATCATGGCAGTGAATTTATGTCTTACGCGCTCAAAGAACGTGTCTTGCACATTGCCCAGCACAGTTGGATAAACCCCAAAGGCAAAAAAGATTATTTTTTATCTGAAGAGGAAGTCTATAATTTAAGTATTACCAAAGGCACCTTAACGCCGGAAGAACGCAAAATCATCAATTCTCACATTGATGTCACCATTAACATGCTTGAAACTTTGCCTTATCCTAAATACCTCCAACATGTACCGGAATATGCCGGCGGACACCATGAACATATAGATGGTAGTGGCTACCCGAATGGGCTTACTCGTGAACAAATGTCTATACCAGCTAGAATGATGGCGATTGCAGATGTTTTTGAGGCTTTAACTGCCAGGGACCGACCTTATAAAAAACCGATGCCCCTATCTAAAGCTTTAACGATTTTAGGCTATATGAAAAAAGATAAGCATATTGATCCGGATTTATTTGATGTTTTTATCCATGAAAGAATTTATTTACAGTATGCAAAGGATTTTTTACTGCCTGAACAAATTGATAAAGTTGATGTGACAAAATTGCCTGGTTATAATGCCCTTGAATAGTGGTATAGACGTTCAGAAAAATAAATTCACAATGAGGGCGAACACGCAGGTTCGCCCCTACAAAGCCAGGTAGCCAGGTAGGTCGGGTTAGATTTTTTTGCGCAGCAAAAAAACGTAACCCGACATTTACCTGCCTCATTGAAAAAAGTTAAGCTTCCGCGTTGAGTATACAAAAGAAATACCATTTTTCCCAAAATGGCTTGCATCTACAAAAACGGTAAAAATTTTAATATCTAATGATTTCAATATGATTTTAATTGCCAATTGTTAATTGTTAATGATTAATGGTAATAAGTAGGTACACAAAAGTTTATTAACATTTTGTAGGGTGGGCAAGGTGGTTTTCGTGCAACGCCTTTGCTGCGGCTGGTGGGCAGCCAGAACACGCGGGGAGCCCTACTGAAGATGTTAAAATATTTATGCGTATCTACTTAATTAATTCTACGAAAGTCATACTCAAAATTAAACACTGATAAACACTATTTTTGAAAAATAGTATTTCTTTCTTGCACATTAACCATTAATTAATCATTTTTGATTATAATATAGTTTTTCACATAAATAACTTCACAAAACCTGCCAGGTTTCCAAAACCTGGCAGGTTTGATCAAAAAATTATTTTTCTGAACATCTATAGGTTAAAATTAAGATTTAAATTAATTGATAACTTGTAACTCTTCAGCTTTTAACGGAAAGAAATACTATTTCTTAGACGCTAGTGCTGAGTAGTTACCAATAATTTATGAATAAGGAACTAACAAAATATGCCACAAACTCAGCTTGAAGCTAGAATCAACACGTTAAAACAACACCTTAAAGAAGAAAATGATATTCTTTACGAGGTTGTTGAAAGTTTTCGTGAACTTGACAAAATTGCCTATAAATTAGGCTTTCTGAGTCAAGAGCAGTCTTATGCTACCCGCCTTTCCTGGTGGCCCATGATTTCTGTACTGGGCCTTTATTCTGCGGGTAAATCGACTTTTATCAACCATTACCTGGGGCAGGAATTGCAACGCACGGGTACTCAAGCCGTTGATGACAAATTTACGGTGATTTGCTATAGTGGTGATGAGGCCGTTAAAATACTGCCTGGTATTGCTTTAGATGCCGATCCCCGCTTTCCATTTTATCAGATTAGCCGTGATATTGCAGAAATCACGACTAAAACGGGGCAACGCACAGATGCGTATTTACAACTCAAAACCTGTTCTAGTGAACAACTGCGTGGAAAAATCTTAATTGATTCGCCCGGATTTGATGCTGATAATCAACGCAACTCGACTTTGCATATCGCCCAACATATTATTGACTTGTCCGACTTAGTCATGGTCTTTTTTGATGCTCGCCATCCTGAACCAGGGGCGATGCGTGACACCTTAACGCATTTGGTTTCTGAAACCATTGAACGTCCTGATTCTAACAAGTTCATGTACATACTCAATCAAATGGACATCACTGCCAGGGACGACAATCCTGAAGAGGTGGTTGCTTCTTGGCAACGTTCTTTAGCACAAGCAGGTTTAACAGCAGGGCGTTTTTATCGCGTTTATAGTCCTGAAGTCTGCTTGCCTATTGAGGATCCTAAGACGAGAGAACGTATTGACAAAAAGTGTCAAGCGGATTTGGAAGAAATTCAAAATCGCATGAAGCAGGTAGGTGTTGAACGTGCCTATCGCGTGATTGGGATACTTGAACATACTGCGAAGGACATTGAACATCACATTGTGCCGCGGCTACGAAACTTAATTCATAGTTGGAAAAACCGGGTATTTTGGACTGAAATGGTGTTAGGCGTTTTCATTGTGGTACTTGCCGGTTTCTGCTTTAAAATGACCGATATGAACCTCAAAGTGTTTGATTTACAAAATCCCGTGAATCTGTGGATTTTTGGCGGTGTACTGATTACTGTTTTAGCTTTTTTGCACCTCAAAATTTGCAAATGGGCAGCAAATCGTATCCTCAAAAAACTCCAATGTGAGAAGGACATTAACGAAGACACTCGCGAAGGTTTAATGCGGGCGTTTCGGAAAAACACCACCCCCCCACGCGCTTTGTTTATCGGGCTTATCAATGAACCTGTTGGTTGGGGCAGCCGAATGCACAAACGTATTGGCAACATTTTAGGAAATGTTAATAGCTATGTGCAGAAGCTCAATGATCGGTTTACCAATCCATCTGGTAAAGCAATCAAGAAACCTGCATCGCCACAGAAAACTGAGGAAAAAGCACCTGCTACAGTAGCATAAAACCCATTTATTAGAAAGGGCAGAAATCCGATTTTTTCAAAAATCGGATTTCTCATAAGGGTTAAACGGATAACTGATAACTGATAACTGAAATGCAAAATCAATCTTGGGGGCGTTTTCCCTCAGTCTCACAACAAGTTCGCCCGGTACGTTGGCGAAATAAGCCCCTATTTGATTCCCCCAAAACAGTTTTACCTTATGGTTTAGGGCGGAGCTATGGTGATGTTTGCTTAAATGATGGTGGAACGGTGTTAAGCACACGCAGTCTTAACCGTT
>Ga0233404_10000412_pt1 | contig 11719 bp, 7 predicted proteins | sample Na_oxic_2_MG_FD_179861 | JGI IMG/M metagenome (GOLD analysis project Ga0233404, IMG submission 179861) | Seawater microbial communities from Saanich Inlet, British Columbia, Canada - Na_oxic_2_MG | ecosystem: Environmental > Aquatic > Marine > Inlet | place: Canada: British Columbia | collected...
CAACGGATTACCCCTACGAATCAATAATGACCGTAGGGGCAATCCTTTATGGTTGCCCCCAATCCTTTATGGTTGCCCGACACGATATGGCAGTGCGGAGTTTGGCAAGTTCTTCAAAAGTAAAATCAATGTTGGCAGCCAAACGCTTTTTCACGTCCCACATCCTTAGTAACCAATTGTTCTCCGTCAAAAAAAACCTTTTTTCCGTCCAATGAAACCTGACTACTCGTCGTCACCGGAGACAAACACTTAGGAGCAGTCATCGGTTCAGGAGGAGCAGAAGCAGTGATTTTCCAGGCCTTGTCATTACCACTATTGGCCAAAATAACATAACCCTGCGGATGCCATATCGCCTTCATCGGCTCATCAATGTCCATAACTTGGGTATCAATCAAAACCAAATTATTAGCATACGAAAATTCTATGGCGACTTTACCACACTCAGGGCTATAGATATGTGCCAGCATCCAACCATCCGGGGACGGGATAACAGTCTGACGAACTTGTGCTGGTAGAGACGAATGAGCGGCTTTTGAATCTGACGGGGATTCATCACAGCCTTGCTGTTGACTTTCGGGAGTTTCAACAATCATAATCTCATTACCATTCAAAGCGATTTGATCAAAACGGCGGGCACCCTTTTCCAACAACGACTCTACCACTAAATAACCGGCTTGTTTCATATAAAAAATATGACCCACTCGATAATCGCGCCATTCGGTAATGGTACGCCGCTTTGAACCGTCCAAGTTTTGCACCGATATTTGATGCTTAAAATGGCTGGTATCACCATTTTTTGAAAAAGTGACTACCGCAACTTCTGAACCATCGTCTGCCCAAACCACTTTATCAGTTGGTTGATCAGGTGTTGAGTCCGTCACTACATTGCTGGTACAACCATGCAGTAGCAACACAGTCAACAAACTTAGCACCGTAAACAGTCTCGATACCCCTTTTGAACCTAGCACCGGTGGGATAAAGTATAAATCATAAATCGGATTAATCATAATAAAACCAATAAAACAACCGATTTTTCTAACAAATCGGAATTCTAAAAAAATCAGGCTTTCTCGTCTATTTTGTCCTCTTGCCCGGTCAACAAGTTATGGATATTAGAACTGTGCCGCCAAATCAGCAAACCACTCATAATAAAACTCATAACCATATATTCCCAGCCGGGGAGAAACCAGAACAGATACGCCGGGGTCAGAATAGCGGCGGAAATCGCTGCCAATGACGAGTAACGAAACAGAATAGCCGTGAAAAGCCAAGTTGCTAATAGGGCTAAACCGACTTGCCATGCTAACATCAATAAGGCACCAAACGCTGTAGCCACACCCTTCCCACCGCGAAACTGAAAGAAAATGGGATACAAATGCCTCAAAAACACGGCCAGTGTGACAGCCGCCAAAACCAAAGCCGCATCGGACAACAATTTAGCAATCAACACCGCAATTATTCCTTTAAACACATCTATGCACAAAGTAATCACGGCTGCCTTCTTACCACTGCTGCGTAGCACATTGGTTGCGCCCGGATTACCAGAACCTAATGTGCGAGGATCCGGCAAATTCATCAACCGACTCACTATCAAGGCTCCTGAAATAGAACCTATTAAATAAGCTAAAAAAGCCAAACAAACTGAAATGACCAATAAATTATCAAACAGCATAGTAATAAAATGAAATGTTGATATTGACAGTCAAAGAAATCCGAGTCAAGTTGACAAAATCGGACTTCTAAAAATTTATTCTGAAAATCCTCAAATTCTGAAAAACCTGATTTCGATGTTGAAGTTTTTTGAATAAAAACTTCAACATCGAAAAGACAATTAGAAGCACTCAGCGTAACATCAGTAATTCATTGTTTTTAATTAAAAATAATTAAATTTATTGAATAGTTATTTAAACAAAACCTTATAACTCAACGAGTTAATAAAAAACTATCACATCGAGTTTTAGGAATAAAATTTGAACATTTGAACTTTTTGAGGCCATCGAACTAACCCCCTCTGAATTGACAGAGAAGGTAGGGGAGAGCGGAAAGTTAAAGAAAATTTCAAATTATAATCTTCAAATTCCAATTTCCAATCAATTGGCCAAAAATATTATAACAAAAAAACGGCTCCCTTCTCGATAATCACCTAAAACAACTGTTCCTCTATCACGGTCGTTTTCTTCGGGCGACTGCTGCTCTTGCTATTACTACTGGCACTCGGACGGTTGCTTCTTTTGGCAGCTGACTGCTTCTTCTTCTTAGCACGACGCTTTTTCTTAGTCGTTTTGCTTGAGGAAGACTGTTTTGCTGAGGAGGATTTGCGATTAGTCTTCTTACTACTTGCTGAAGTCGCCCCGTCTATTTTAGCAACATGGTTATATTCAAAAGGTTCCGACTCCTTTGAATCCCTCAAAGCATTACCCATAAACTCAATCCACATAGGCAGTGCCGTATTTCCTCCAGTCTCCTTATTACCAAGAGAGCGTGGTGTATCAAAACCAACCCAAGCAGTGGCTACCAGTTTAGGCGAATAGCCGGAAAACCAAGCGTCGCGTTGATCATTAGTAGTGCCGGTTTTACCAGCAATATCCTTACGGTCAAGCACCAGTGCCGCCCGCCCAGTACCAAGACGAATCACATCCTTCAGCATAGAAGCCACAGTCGAGGCATTGGAACTTTTTATCACCCGCGGCGCATAGCGAAAACTCTGTGTACATGACGTATGAGAAACCAGGAGGGTAGACGGTGTATCGCCCGATGTGGTTAAAACCTCCCTTGGGCATCGGCGACAGACTTTCAATGGATTCGCCGAGAAAATCATCGTTCCATCGCTATCCTCGATATGGTCAATAAAATAAGACTCAATCCTAAAGCCTTTATTCGCAAAAACCGAATAGCCAGAAGTCAAATTCAGAGGAGTCACCTCACCGGTTCCTAAAACAATGGTCAGATTCTTCGGAATCCTCTTCCGTTCAAAACCAAACTTAGTGAGATGATTAATCGCATAATCCACACCGACTTTGTCCAATAGGCGCACTGAGGAGACATTATAGGAATGCGCTAACGCTTTTCGGAGCGTTGTCCACCCATAATACTCATGGGTATAATTACGAGGACTCCACATTTCATCACCCACCTTAAAAACGATTGGCGCATCATTGACGGAGCTATACTGGGAATAACCCTTATTCAGTGCCGCTGAGTATATAAACGGCTTGAAAGCTGAACCGGGCTGCCTTTGAGCCTGTGTGACTCGATTAAATTTACTCTTATAAAAATCAAATCCACCCACCAAAGCCTGAATCGCACCATCCTTAGGATTCAGTGCCACTAAAGCCCCCTCAACTTCAGGGACTTGAGACAAACTCCAGCGTGCTGGTCGAAATGTTTTCTGCTGAGAATCGGCCTTGTCAGAAGACTGCAACTTATAAGTCGCCTTTTGTAGGCCCTTTTTCTCACTGGTTTTTCGATACCAATGCTTACTCTCCCAATGAGGACGAGCCATGATAACATCTCCTCGCTTGACAACACGTCCAGCACTTCTAGGATAGCGGCCCCGTCTATTATCATGGATATATTGGCGTGCCCAAGAAATATCCGACCAACGGATTTTAAATTCCCCAGCCTTGTCGTTATAAGCAATAATGCTTCTCCGTCTGACTCTAAGGACAATACTCGGCACCAGTGGGCCAACGATGGGATAGTTACCTAAAATATTAGCAGCCCACTCTTTTACCTTGACCCCTTTGGGTATCTTAACATGGTCAATCGTGCCTTTAAATCCATGCCGCCTATCATAACGAAACAAATTTCGGCGTAAAGCCATCGTAGCGATTTCTTGTAAGCGACTATCAATCGTCGTAAAAACCTTATAACCCTTAGTATAAATAGCCTCCTCACCAAACTTATCGAGTAAATAGGAACGAACCATTTCAGCGACATAAAGGGCATCAATTTCCGGGAGTCGCTTATACAGTCTTGCGGTTAAAGGCGCTTTGACGGCTTGTTGATACTCCGCTTGGCTGATATAGGAATGTGCCAACATACGCCCCAGGACATAAGTTCGGCGTTCCAAAGCCCGTTGCGGATTATTGATTGGGTTATTGGTTGACGGTGCCTTCGGTAAGCCCGCCAACATAGCCCATTGTGCCAAGCTCAACTGGTCAAGTTTCTTACCATAGTACACCTCAGATCCGGCATTAATGCCATAGGCGCGATGACCAAAATAGATTTTATTCAGATACAGCTCAAGGATTTCATCCTTAGTCAGCTCATCCTCGATTTTTAGGGCGAGCAAAATTTCATCGAACTTACGCTTAACCGTCTTATCAGGCGTTAAAAAGAAATTACGGGCAACCTGCATAGTGATGGTACTACCACCTTGGCGCTTTTCACCGGTTTTAATAAAACTGAGGGCAGCCCGAAACAGGCTTTTTAGGTTCACACCGGGATGCTCATAAAACTTATCATCCTCAGCAGCCAATATGGCTTTAACCAGAGGCACCGGAACCTGACCAATTGTAGTCGGAATCCGACGCTGCTCTCCGTACTCAGCCATAAAAACTCCATCCTTGGTATATATCTGAAGTGGTACTTGTAGGCGGGCTTCCTTGAGGCGGTCAATGGGTGGCAATTGTGGAATGAAATACCACTGAATAGCGGCCGTACCTACCGCGGCGACTAAGCAAAGCAGTAAACCCATTAACAAAGTGACATGCACTAGCCTATAAAAAGAATGTCTTATACTCATACTGATAAATAGAACGATAAAAGTTAATGGTTAATGGTTAATGGTTAATGAAAAACTATTGATAATTTATTCGCACTTCCGTGAAACGGGAAATCAATGGGTTACATTTGGTTGATTTGGCGCGTATTAATTATTGATTTTGAAAGTCGAACTCATCTGAGTCGTGTTTCATTTTTTTCAAGTTAGTCAGGGAATGTTATCAACGTTGTTTAAAAATATAGCATTTTTCGGCCGCAAAAACTACCTCGCTTGCAGGGGCAAAACCGATGTTATTGCTTTGTATTTCACATCAGCGGAAAATGCTGGCACTGGGCTTGTTAAATGAGATTGATTAAAATCAATAACTTATAACATTCATTCTGGCTGGAAAAATAAGCGAAAGGTAAGGTATATATCACATTTTGATTAAAAAAAAGAAATTTTTATAATGAGTAAGCAATATTCATGCCGGCTATAGCTCATTGAATAAGCTTTTAAAAAGCGAAAGTACTGTGTTATCTCCAAAAATCAGTTTTTTAGAAAGTTTTTTTTATATTCGATTAATTATACTAAGACACTTAGCAAACCCATTTTCTTGCCATTTTTTTCTACCATAAAAAAGGATTATTGACAATCATCAAAAATGCCTCAATCCACCATCAAAAATGGAATTTTTCTTAATAAACAAACAGTTCTGGTCATTTTTTGCTTCCCATATTTGGGGAGCAACAAGCAAGTTGCTTTAACTTATTGAATATGAATATAAAACCAAATAATAGGGTGAATTTTGGATGCCATTATCAGATACCAGCAGCACTAACACATTGCCGCTATTTTCACCGAAAACTAAATATAATAAAAACTGAATCACAAAAAAACAGTATACTAATCAAAAACACCTCCAAGATTTATTCATTTTTATTTTAGGGACAACGCCGAAAATAATACACGCCTACGCCAAACCGGGCGGATTAGAGCGAACACAAACATTATGGAACCGGAGTGCGTAACATCAGTTCCTAAATAAAAAAACCAAAATTGAGCTTCGCTCACTTTCAGTTGACCGTGTTCAGTATATACTATGCAACTTAAATTGAAACTTTTAATTCTCAAAACAACAATCTAAAAAAAATCTGTTCATCATACAGTAACTCATAAAAACAACAACAAACTTTCCGTTGCCTACACACCATTATGATGTTCACCATATAATAACTCATAAAAACAACAACAAACTTTCCGTTGCCTACACACCATTATGAGCCTATTCAGCCTAAAACCAGAACCCCTAATAGGGATAGACATCAGCTCAACCGCCGTCAAACTACTCGAACTCAGCCAAGCTGGCAAAGGCTACAAAGTAGAAAGCTACACTATGGAACCCTTACCAGAAAAAGCCATAGAAGACCGAAACATCGTTGAAATAGAAACTGTCGGCGATGCCATTGTCCGAGCTGTCAAGCGAGCCAAACCTCGTGCCCAACATGCCGCTGTTGCAGTAGCTGGTCCATCTGTCATCACCAAAACCATTACTATGGACGGAGGCATGTCCGATGAAGATATGAAAGAACAAATTGAAGAAGACCCAGCCCAATATCTTGGACAAGATATTGAAGAAATCAACCTTGACTTTCAAATAATCGGCCCCAATGAAAAAGAGCCAGACCGTGTTGACATCCTACTCGCTGCCTGTCGTAGCGAAACATTGGATCAACGAATCGCCGCCATCGAACTCGGCAGCCTAAAAGCCAAAGTGGTTGATATAGAAAAATACGCCCTAGAAAATGCCCTTGTCATGGTGGCACAAAACGACCCCGAAATTGATGAAGATGAAATCATAGCCCTAATTGAAGTAGGGGCAACCACCACCACCATGAACGTATTGGGCGAACAAAAAGTTGTCTACACACACGAAGAAATGTTTGGGGGACGACAGCTCACCGAACAAATTCAAGCCCATTATGAATTGAGCTACGAAGAAGCCAACATTGCCAAACGTGCCGGCGGCCTACCTGACGACTTTGAAACGGAAATACTTGAACCCTTTAAAATTGAAATGGCTCAACAAATCAGCCGCATGGTGCAATATTACTATGCACAATCAAGCTATGGCAAACTGTCGCACATATTAATTGCCGGTGGTTGTGCCACCATCCCCGGCGTGATAGAACATACTAACAACAAAGTCGGCGGACATGTCACCATAGTCAATCCCTTTGCCCAAATGTCAGTCGCTTCACGAGTCAGCAAAAAATCCCTGATGGAAGATGCCCCAGCATTAATGATTGCTTGCGGACTAGCCCTACGAACATTTGACGAGTATTGAAATATGCCACGAATTAACCTATTGCCTTGGCGCGAGACACTTAAAAAAGAGCGTGAAATACGTTTTGGGATTATCACTGGAATCTCGTTAGCCATCACCGGACTTGTCGTACTCTCTGTGCATCTCTACATGCAAAGTCTAATCGACTATCAGCAAAGCCGCAATAAATACCTAGAGACCCAAATTAAAGAGGCTGACAAAAAAATAGAGGAAATTAAAAAATTAGAAAAGGACAAATTGCGCCTGATTGAGCGCATGGATGTTATCCAACAACTCGAAGAAAGCCGCCCTCAAATAGTGCATTTATTTGATGAATTTGTCAAACAAGTGCCAGAAGGCGTATACTTTACGACTATGAAACAAAAGGGCGATAAAATCACCCTTGAAGGCGTTGCACAATCGAATGCGCGTGTATCCTCACTGATGACCAATATCGAAAAGTCACCTTGGCTGACTAACCCCACAATTGGTGTCATTGAAACCACAAACAAAGGTGCCACAAACTACAAAAAACACAGTATAAGTAAATTTAAGTTAGAAGTCACTCTAACCGCACCTAAAAAGGAAGAAACTTCATGAAAATGGAAGATTTCAGTAACTTAGACCCGCAAAACGTTGGCAATTGGCCTATTCCAGTCAAAGCGGTGATAATCGCCGTACTGTGTGCCGCGGCACTGGGGGCTGGTTATTGGTTTGACACCCAACATCAAATAACTCAATTGGGCACGGTGCAAATCAAAGAAGGCGAATTTAAAAAGGAATTTAAAAAGAAACAATTGCAAGCGGCTACTTTACCCAAACTTAAAGAACAACTGGTACAAATTGAAACCATTCTCTCCGAATTGCTACAAAAATTACCCGATGATGCCCAAGTCAGTGAATTAATTCGAGATATTTCCCAAACAGTACTCGCCAATGGCTTAAAACAAGAACTATTCAAACCCGAGTACAAAAAGAGAGTATCTGTAAAAGGACTCTACGTCACATTACCAATCCAACTACGAGCCCGCGGCGACTATCACGCTTTTGGCAAATTCGCCAGTGGAATTGCTGCCATGAATCGTATCGTTACCCAACATGATATACTCATCGACTCAAAAAAAAGTGATGAAAAATATCCACTCCTGTTACAAATGACGGCACAAGTCTATTTTCTTGAAAAAGTTGAGGAAGATGAGAAAGATAAAAAGGGAGCTAAAAAAGGTAAAAAATAATAGGGCCGTTGCGAAACTACCGAAATGGTTAATGGTTAATGGTTAATGGTTAATGGTTAATGGTTGGTTAATAGATTGGTGTTAACCGTTCAATGACAGAATATTTAACGGTACTTTCGCTTATTTTTTGAAAACTGCTTTTTATTCATGGCATTCATATTGCGTTAAGATAAACACAAATTTTATTCTTTAAAATCAAAACGTTACATTAGCTAACGTACCGTTTTAAATGCGGTCTATTTGAATTCATTTCAATTCAAATACTTTTTTTCGGTAGCCTAAAAGCCTCAAAAGTTATTTCGCAACAACCCTATTATTCGCCATTTATTAAATAGCGGAATAGGTTTATGTGTACTTTGTACGGTTAAGCCCCGATAGGGTTGAATTTTAAGAGCAAGAGGTGAAACCTGGGGTTTTGCAAGAGGCTCATTGGTCAAAGATTTTTAAGTTTTGGATCTAACCGGTTTCAAAAATCGGTCAGAACTGTCATTCCCAAATAAAAAACCGACAATTTAGCTTCGCTCACTTCAGTTGACCGCTTCTAGTATAAGTTATTGATTTTTAATTGGCGCGTCAGAGTTCAGCAAATATTTGGCCCAAATTGTTGGCTGGACATTTTCTGGACAACTATACTGTCCACCGTCATAATTAGCGATTGGAAAAATCCCTCCCCACCCGCATTTTTCAAAAAGAGGGAATCTTTTTACCAAAGCGTATAGCGGTGCGAAGTATATAAGTACCCATCCAGAAGTTTTCAGCGATTTTGAATACATAAACGATTGTTTTTATTCGCTTTATTTTTGAAAAATATATGAACGGGTACTTACCAAGGAGAAAGTTAATGACCAAATTTCACTTACCAAAGCCTTGCTGTTATTACATCTCTTTCATTAGCCTAATCTCAATACTACTGTCTTCTTGTAGTGACACGGAGATGGCCGATTTGAAAAAGTATGTAGCCAACATCAAGGCCAAAGAAAACCCACATGTAGACGCAATTCCAGAATATAGACACATACCACCCTACTTCTATGAAGTGCAACAGCAGCGCGATCCATTTATACCCTTGATAGATACAAAAAACGGGAGGGGAATCACCTTAGCAAAAACGCGGCAAACTGATGCCCAAAAGTAGCTTGTCCAACGCCTCATGATCATCGAGTGCGGGTGGGTTTGGAACTGATGCCGCTTGATGCCCTACAAATGGTTGGTACATTAGAAAATAATGGTGCCTTATGGGGATTAGTCGTATCAAAAGGCGATGGCATTATTTACCGGGTCAAACAAGGTGATTATATGGGAGAAAATTACGGAGAAATTATGGACATCTCGGAGCAAAAAATTGAAGTCATGGAACAACTACCAGATGGCAAAGGGTGTTGGAAGCAAGAAACGGCAGCTCTTTTGCTGGTTGAATGATTGGAAATTGACGCTAGGTGCCATTTTTTCTGCTAAGTGTTTGATTTAATTATTGACAATTTATTAAGAGCAAAAGCCTCATCTTTTCATTCCTCAAAAATCAAAGACTTAAAAAATTTGCACATCATTGGAAATTGGAAATGGGTTTTCAAGCTCTTGTACACAAAAACTGCTTTCGGCCAAAGTTTTTTGAAAACCCGGTCAATATTCTATTGACCGGTTGTTCGAGTCCAAAGCGTCAATGCCACATTGGATGTTTGTCCAAAGACTTATGATTATCCAAAACCAAAAAATCCGAGTCTAGTTCAACTTGACTCGGATTTTTTTATTATTCCAAAAAATCGGATTTTTTCTGATTACCTTTTGTTGAAAAGGTAACTGTTTGATTTTAAGTACTCAACCTCATAGGTGTTCGGAATTTTCCCAGGAGTGCAAGGCGTACCTTGCAAGAGTGATCATCGTTACCCCCCCCCGTTTCCAAGCAACGTTTGTAGGGGGCCGGTAATTAAATACAGAGGTCTAACGATGAGTGTTCGTGCAAGGTACGCCTGGAACGAAGGAGATTTAAAAATCCCGAACACCTATGTACCCAACCTTATGTTTTCAGGTATTTTGATAATCGTTAAATCTTTAGTTTATGAGAGTTTATGAAAAAATATCAGAAAATTTATGAACCGGTATTTTATTTTTGTAGCCGCCCAGAACTTCGCTACCCGAAAGTGAACAACCCCACCAAATCGACTGTTCGATGATAGAAAACCGCATTTCTGCCCTTAGAGAACAAAAATATGAATACACTTTCCTTACTCAACAGCCCAAATAAAACATGTCTGTTAGCCAAAGGAGTCATTACCTCATGTTTCATTCTGAGCATGGCTCACAACATACTCTTTAACAACAACGCACTTGCTAACGGTTCCAACCGCCTAGAGCAACTCAGTTACTCCACCATGCCCGGCAATCGCGTCCAAATTCAACTAGACTTTTCCAGCCCATCGATAACCCATAGCAAATTTTCAACAGAAAATCCAGCCAGCATCGTATTGGACTTTCCCAACACCAAACTCGGGATCAGAAAACGCTTTCAAGCCATAGGTATTGGCGTCGTACAAAATGTCAATACCGTTGAAGCCAGTGACCGTACCCGTGTTGTCATTCACTTAGTGCGAAAGGTACAGTTTGAAATCACTCAAGTCGAAAAACGGATATTAATCACCGTCGAAAATATGGCATCCTCAACCAACACGGTTAGCCCAAGCCCTAACCAGTTCAATCCACCCCAAACCACTGCCACTCCACCCGCTTTGTCAGCACCAGCATCGTCGCCAACCTCGACTATGCCACCAACGACCTCATCTCGACCCAATGTTAGGTTACAAGGTTCTTACATACAAGATATCAAGTTTCGTCGTACCAATGAGGGTGCTGGACGTATCACCATCACTCTGTCAAACCGGTATATCTCGGTGGACATGCGCCAACAAGGCACAGATATTGTATTAGAATTTTACAACACCAGTCTACCCAGACAACTGGATCGGCGCCTGGACGTATTGGATTTTGCCACCCCAATTAGTTTTATTGACTCATTTCCGACCGGAGCCAATGTTCGCATCAACATCACCGTCATAGGTGACTATGAGCATCATGCTTACCAGACGGACAATCTCTACGTCGTTGAAGTCAAAGAAAAAGTCCAAGTCCAAGCCGAACAAGTCGAAATCGAAGAACGTAAGTATGATGGCCAACTCGTCTCTTTTAACTTTCAAAATATTGATGTGCGTTCAGTACTATCATTACTGTTTGAAACTTCCGGGCAAAATCTGAATATGGTTGCCGACGAAAAAGTCTCCGGTGCCGTCACCCTACGACTGAAAAACATCCCTTGGGACCAAGCACTTGACATCATCCTTGAGGCCAAAGGATTGGGTATGCGAAAAATCGGCAACGTGGTTTTGATAGACTTAAAAGAGAATATTGATGCCCGTAAGCAACGCCAATTAGAAGCACAAAGAAAAATCAGACAACTCGAAC
>Ga0233404_10000413_pt1 | contig 11699 bp, 4 predicted proteins | sample Na_oxic_2_MG_FD_179861 | JGI IMG/M metagenome (GOLD analysis project Ga0233404, IMG submission 179861) | Seawater microbial communities from Saanich Inlet, British Columbia, Canada - Na_oxic_2_MG | ecosystem: Environmental > Aquatic > Marine > Inlet | place: Canada: British Columbia | collected...
CCCACCTTTTGCTCGCAGGCGTTCAACTGCCTCTAGTAACACACTAACATCACTAGTGAAAGCTTTAACCTTTACCGAATCTCCAAAAGTTACCAATGCAAATAATGGTGGGAGTGGCTCTTTCTCCACAACGGGTATTTCTTCGCCACCATCAGAAGATTGTTCTTCGCCGTCAACCGGGGTTTGTGCATCTTCCGCAACCGGAGTTTCAGCCGGGGTTGGTGCATCTTCCACAACCGGAGTTTCAGCCGGAGCTTGTGTTTCTTCCGCAACCGGAGTCTCAGTCGAGGTTTGTGCATCTTCCGTAACCGGAGTTTCAGTCGGAGCTGGTGTTTCTTCCTCAGCCGGAACTTCTTCCGTAACCGGTTCCTTTTTGCCAATCTGGCTAATATATTCTTTCAGAGCCGCGATGACACCATCAATCTCTTTCTGCATACTCCCAGTATCATCAATGACAAATGCAGTATCCACTTTAATCTCTTCGGCATTAGGAACATTTATCCGAGTACGTTCTCTTACCGTATACGCCGGATACTCGTTAGCTTTTACGGTTGCTTCAAACGTTAGCAGCAATAAACCGACATCCCGGAGGACAACGTCTATGCCCACCGTATGGCTGAGGCTATTGGCTTGTTCAAGACTGATATCAGCCATTGTGCAAACAATCGTTGGTAAATTGTTAGTATCACACACTCCATAGTCCGTCTTTACCGCCTGAAATTCAACGCCGTTAGGCAATTGCAACTTTAATTCTACACCCGTCGCGGCATCCGGTACGGTGGGATTAAGATCAATATCTACTTTGTATTGTAAGAAACCACCAATATCAACTTTATCCGGGTTGTCGGTAATAAAAATTGAGAAATGTGGAACTACTTCCGTCTTTGCAGATTGTACATCACCCGGGAACTGAGTCGAAGTCATAGTTACTTTGTTCCGCAAGTCCTCCACTTGGTGGTTGCTCACCACAATAGTCACCGTGGCACTTCTGGTCTGATGTGCAGTACCGGCAGGACTTAAAGAAGGTAGGTTGCAAATCAACCCGGAACACGCACTGGTGTTACCTTGGCCCTGGAAACGACCATTATTAATGCCAAAACCGGTAACCCAATGATAAGTAACCCAAGAAACATGAGCCGATACCAATTCAGTGCCTTTTGGCAATTCATCAGTTACCACAATACCCGACGCGGTTTTATCCCCACGATTAGTTATGGTAATTTGATAAGTAACATTTCCATCTTGCACAACCGTTTCGGGAGCATTGAGCGTCATCTCCAGCACTGAGCCATGTTTGGTGAAGTTCGAGTCACATAGTTCATTGTGATTCACCTTACAGGGATATTGCTCAAAAACATAGCCATATTTACTGGTAACCGCAGTGTATTCACCAGCCAACAAGCCCGAAACTTGCCAATTGCCTTCATCATCCGTTACAGCGGTTGCCCGTAGTCCATCATTACTCACATTATCTTTCTCATACACCCGTATCGTCGCACCGGCTATTGGTTCCCGGAATTTGTTTTTGATTTTGCCAGAACCCGCGATGAGTCCCACTTTAACTTCAGTTGTGGACAGCTCACCAAGTGTAAGGTTTTGGGCTCCAAACAAGTAATCTTTGCTATCACTACTTTCTTTAGTAGCGGTTACAGCATATTCACCGGCTGGTAAGCCAGTCATTTCCCATTGCCCTTCTGCATTAGTTGTAGTGGTATTCTCATCGCCAACTTGCACCGTAACATCAGCAATTGGGTGGCTGGAAATATCAACAATTGTGCCGAATATAGCCGAAATGATTTCTAGCGTGATTTCCTGATCACTGCTAAGTGTTACATCTTGTGGCGTAAACGTGTAACCTTCTTTGCTGGCAACTATGGTGTGTTCGCCTTCAGACAATCCGGTGATTTCCCATTTGCCCTCATCATCAGTTACCGCCGTTTTTTCACCTACTTGTACCGTAACCTCGCCAAGCGCATTATCATTGGCATCAGTGATAGTGCCATGAATAGTTTTACCCAGATTTTCTGGCTCAGTTGGCTGTGGCTCAGTTGGTTCCGTCGGCTCCTCAGCAAAACTAGCCGCCGGCATACCCACAGCGAGTATTCCTACCATTAGCCACGGGGCGAAATAGTCTTGCCATCGTTTTTTGGGAGAGCCAAAATTGGCAACATGTCTTGCCGGTTTGGATTGTTTGAAACAAGAGTTCATTATGAAATTTCCTCTGTGAAGTTTATGTCTGAATCAGAATTTTCTGAATTTAAGAATTAACAGAATAAAATCCCCATCCGTTTAATCCAATGCCATTAAGTTAAGGAATGTTTATTGGAATCCAAACCTTCAGATTTGGATTATGTCGTTTAAAATCAAACACTTCCAAATCTAAAGGTTTGGACTCCAAGACTTAACTTAATGGCAGTGATCCGTTTACCCTCTATATCCGTTGTACTAAATGAGACACGAATTGAGTAATTACAATATAAGTATTCATTCTGAAAATTCTGATTCAGACAAATTTTTTTTAAAACTTGGTTTCTGTGTGGAATTATTTTAGGTGGTCAGCCTTTGTCTATCATTTAACCATTACCTCCTTGTGTTGGGAATCGGGCATTAAATTAGTAACTCAGATAAAAAAATTAAGCACCGTGCAACCCTAGTTGGTGGTGGGTAACTAAGTTAATTCATCAATGTTGACCAATTAACCGCAATATGTGGTTCCACTCGTATTTTAACATTAGAAATGACCGCGTTTTTATCAAAATCACAACATAGATAATTTCCAAAAGCATCATTTTGAAATGTTAATCTTGTGGCACCTTCTTGGCAAACTTGAGCAATGTCATTTTCTCCCAGTTTTAGTCTCACTTGGATTGAACTTTCAATCTCATCAAATGAGAAAAATAAGGTGATGCCAGTTTGATCCTTCATCCGGTAAATGTAGAGACCATCTTCTACCCGGCTTTCTCTCATCGGTTCGCTTTGAAAAAAAGCGAGTAAATCAGTTTTATCAGGTGTTAATAACACTTACTAAGCCTTCTTCTACAATGAATTGAGTTCAGTATCTTCCAGTTTAACCTTTTGGGTTTGAAGATAAGATTCAAAATCTACCTGATGGGATAAATTAGTTAATGCCTTTAGGATTCGTTCGGTGGGATAACCGGATAAACCTTTTTTAATCAATCCTTTCGCTGATTCCCATTCCTGACATTCGTGGGCTAATGAAGCAGCACTACAATAAAGAATAGAACGAGTTGGTTCTGACGCTTTTTCATCTGGAATAAGGGAAGCAGCTTGTGATTCATACTCGAAGGCTTCATGCGATAAAGCTTTGGCACGCGCCCCATCACCATTATGCCGTGCAACCATTGCCCGTTGCGATAATTTCATCGCTTGATTATGTAGTTTGCTAACGTTGTCCATTATGTTTTAACCGTCTTCTAACAATCGCTGGACGGGGTTTGCAACCTCGTCCAAAACGTTTTCCTAACCTAACTAACATTAATCAAGATCGCTGGACGGGGTTTGCAACCCCGTCCGAAACGTTTTCCTAACTAACATTAATCAAGATTCCAACTACTTTCCTTAGAACAATCACCAGTTATCATCGCATTAAAGCGAATACCTTTACTCAGCAAAAGTTCCAAAGTGCCATCAACATCAGCGTCAGCATAAGGCGAGGCATCGGTTGCAAATAAAATGTCTCCACCTTGTTTGACATGGGGAATCGCTATATCCTTCAAAGCTTCAACCGCTGCTTCCGGACAGGCACCACCACCCTTTGCCTTCAACTTATCAATGGCAGTTAATAACACCGTCATGTCGCGGGTAAAAGCACTGTAGGTTACGTTGTCCTTAAAAGTAACTAATGCAATGAGAGGAGAATCGTTGGGATCAATCGTAGCAATGAATTTCTTCAAAGCCCCGACAACACTATTAATCTCTTCCTGCATACTCCCAGTCACGTCAACGACAAAAGCTATATCTACTTCAACATTGGCTGGAATGTCTATATAGGTACGTTCTCTTACCGAATGAGTTGGGTACTCATTAGCACTTAGCTTGGCTTCGAGGGTTAACACTAATAACCCTAAATCCTTGAGTTCAACGTCTATGTTTACCGAGCCAGCACCATTGGCTTGCTCAATATCAGCAAACGAGCAAGTAAGCGTTGGTAAATTGCCAGTATCACACATAGCCGAATCACTATTCACGGCTTGAAGTTCAACTCCATTCGGCAATAAGAGTTCTAACTTAACCCCAGTCGCAGCAGAAGGTGCTTTGGAACTAAGCGCAACATTTACTGTATATTGCAAAACCCCACCCATCGCCACTGGATCCGGTTGATCGTTGACAGATACCGAAAAATACGGCAGCACTTTCGTCCGGGTAGTTTCCTTATCAGCCGGGAACTGCTCAGAAGTTACGATTACCGTATTACTCAGAGTCTTAACTTGGTCATTACTCACCACTATGGTCATGTTAGCAGAATCACCCGGTGCTAAGTCAGATAACGTACAAGTCATGCCAGAGCAATTACCATCCATTGATACCAATTTAGCATTCTCTGCCAATTCCTCACTGACAACAATGTTCGTTGCGGTTTCGCCGCTATCAGAATCACTCATATTAGTCACCGTGACAATATAAGTAACATTTTCACCCTGAATTACGGATTTGGGTTGGGCTGCCACCGTCAAATTAAGAACAGAATCCGGATTACTGAGATTTGGCTCACATGCTTGATTTTCGCTGGCGAAACAATTCCGGGTTTTAAAGATATAACCATCTTTACTCGCAACCACGGTATATTCACCCTCAAACAAAGTCGTCACTTCCCAGTTACCGGCCGCGTCAGTTACAGTCGTTGCAACTGGCCCTGCACTCATAGCATTCTTGGCGTACACTTGTACCATGACACCATCTATCGGCGCTTTGAATTTATCCTTAATTGTGCCAAAGGCCCTATAAATGCCAAGCGGAACCATAGTAGGCTCTAACTTAACTTCGGTTCTAACCTCTTGAACAGTAACGTTTTGCTGGGTAAACGTGAAGCCATCCTTACTTGCAATTATAGAGTAGCTACCTTCAGACAAGCCAGTTATTTCCCATTTACCGTCAGCATCAGTTACCACCGTATTATCACCAACTCGCACAGTGACACCGGCAACTGCATTACCATCAGCATCCGTGATTGTGCCATAAACAGTATATTCATTTGGCACGGCTTGCTTAGAAAGTGTTAGCGTGACTTCCGTCCTGAAATCCTTACTCTCAAGCGTCACATCTTGCGATACCGGGCTATAACCCTCTTTGCTGGCAACTATGGAGTAATCACCTTTAAGCAAATCAGTAATTTCCCATTTGCCGTCAGCATCAGTTTCCACCGTATTATCACCGTCTACCTGCACACTAACACCGGCAAGCGCATTACCGTCAGCATCAGTGATTGTGCCATAAGCAGTATGATACTCAGTTCCCGGAGGATTAACCATTATCTTAACTTCGGTTCTTAAGTTATCACCGAGCGTCACTTCTGGCGATGTAAACGTAAAGAGCTTCTTATTGGCACCAGCGGTATAGACACCTTGGGATAAATCGCTAATTTCCCAATTACCGGCATCATCAGTCGTTGCCGTTTGATTGCCAATTTGTACGATGACACCAGCAATTGGATTACCGTTTTCATCAAAAATGCGTCCCCAAACTTGGTAAAGATCATTTTCCTCCGAAATATCGCCAAGCGGTGTTATTTCAGGTATCACGTCAAAACCTTTGTACAGTGACACAACTTCTGAGCCGGTGAGGATGGAAAGATTACGCCAACCAAGATCCGCATAATCACCAACTTGAAAATTGGCTGTCATTTGGGTTGGAGAGTTCACCGTAGTGGACATGATAGCAATGTTATTGCCTCCAATGTCGATGACACTTTTACCAGCTACAAAGTTAGTTCGTATTCCGGTAATTGCAACACCCAGCGTTTCACCTTGAAAACCATAGTTTGGTTTTACCAACGTTATTTCCGGCAAATCCGCAGAAATTTCAAAGCCATTAAGTATTACTGCAACTTCATCACCGGTTTCGACAACCATATCACGATAACCAAATGTGGTTTCGCTATTGATGGCTATAATCGCAGTAGCAGATGTAGCACTCTTTACCTCAAGCGATAATACATCCATTCCGGTTCCGCTGAAATACAAGAAACTGCCGTCATCTTCGTCAGCTAAAAAGTTCGTGTTTTTGCCGGAAATTTCAATTTTTAAGGTCGTTCCTCTCGCACCTTGCGCTGGAGTTATCGCGCTAATCTTAGGTACATTGCTGTCAACAACCCGATCTGACAAAACCAAAAAGGCATTCATAAGCCCAGCCCTTTCGCGCCCAGTTTTTACCAACACTCTCTGCAAGCCGGTATTTGTTGCCGAGCTAATATTTATGGTGGCAGTTATCAAAGTCGGACTATTTACCGTATAATCTTTAAGTGTAATACCATTACCAAAACTAAGGGTGGAAGTTTCATCAAAGTCTGTAGCGAAGCCCGATATTTCTACAGTTGCGCTAGTACCCCTAACAAACGAAAAAGGAGTTACACTTAAAACTTCCGCAAAGCCTCTGGGTTGCACTACTTCCAATATGCCCACACCTTCGGCAACTTCCGTTTCGGAGCCAAGACGAGTTGTAACGGTCATACTGTAAAGGTCTGGTGTTACCCCGGCCGGCACAGTTAAGTTGACCATTAATTGGGTAGCTGAGATTACCACTACTTGGTTAATCACAATACTGCCTTCTTCAACCGTAACTGAAGTGGACTTATTAAAGTTAGTATGTGAAGAGCCATTGACAATTATACTTAACGTTCCACCTTGAAAAGCTGCGGTTGGGGCAATGTCAATAATGGCTGGCTCATCAGTACCTACCATAGTATTAAAAATACTGTTTTTGAGCTTAGCCGCATTTAACGCCGAACCATTGTTAACTTCGGGCATAAAAACAAACGAGCCACCCGTCTCAAAGGCAATACGGGGAAAAACTTCTTGGGCACGATTACTCCGAGAACCATCACGCGGACTGCGTCTTCGCGTATCACCACGTTTGGTACTACTTGACTCACAATCATCGGTCAACTTCACATTAAGTTTGCGACGTTTGGCTTTCATATCCGTGATTGTGTCATCAATCTCTCCGGTATGGGGAGCGGCATCGGTAACTAACAGAATTGTGCCACCGTCTTTGAGATTTTTGCCAGCCTCTTTCAAAGCTTGTACAGAAGCTTCTGGACAATCGTTACCACCGGCAGCAATAAGTTTGCTAATCCATGTTTGCACGGTATCCAGATCATTAGTGATTCCCACTTTGTGAACTTTATCTCTGAAAGTTACAAAATTAATACGAGGTGGCGTTTTTCTTTTACCGAGTTTCTTGGTATAGTCGGTCAGCGCATCCCGCACAGCGGCAATTTCCTCATCCATACTGGAGGTGATATCAATCACATAAGCAATGCTAGCGGTATCGTTATCTTTGATCTCCACTCTATGAGTTTTTCTACTACCTAACTTTGCCTCCCCAACTAAATTGGCTAAAACAAAACTCATTTTTTCCGTGCTTTCCATGTCAGTATCATCAATAATAGGCACAGTTATTTCTTTGGAGTCAGCATCCCACTCATCCCAAGTCAAAGTAATTGGAGAAGTGAAAGTGTAATCGTTACTGACTGTAGCTGGTACCTTAACTTTACTATCAGTTGCGGTAACGTCTTCTACATCCACAGACACCTTACCATACAATACTTTGTTATTGCTTTCTGTACCATTATTGATACGAGTAACGGTAAGAGTTATATTGCCAACATTTTCATCTACTCGATTTTTGGATACCGAAAATTGCAATTTACCGGGATCTGGATACCGAAAATTGGCTACGGTGTATGCTGTTTTATTAAGCGTTCCAACACAATTTGCCGTCTTAGTTCCGGTAGGATACTTTTTGCCTCCAAATTCACGCTTTTTATTTGGATTCGACCAAAATCCGTTACCATTATAACGTAGACATATTTCTAAACCTTGTGTATTTTCTGCCATTATACTACAGATCTTAGCATCAGAAGTCGGTAATTTATAGCCATAGGAATAGCTATATACGCCTTCAGTATCTTCTTTATCAGCATGTTCTTTATCATAGGCGCAGCCCATAATATGCCCTAATTTGCTAGCAAAACCATAAGTACTGGTGGCTTCCCTTGCCCTCACAACCGCAAAAGCCGAGGATTCAAAAGCCAAGTCTTTGGTTTTCATTTGATAAGCCACGCCACGATAGCCTTTATTATGAGTGTAAACCAACAGAACGACTACATCTGCTAAATACTTATCACGCATAGCATGAACTTGGTCGAGAATACCGTCACTGTCCGTCTTTAGTTCTGCCAAACGGGCTTCCCATTTTTCAGGCTCTGGAGGATTCCCCCAAGCGGCCTCTTGTCCGTCTTTGTCATAGTCCACCTTTTCAAAGTGAACCAAATTTAAACGTGGCTTAACGCCGCTTTCTTCAAAAGTGGTATTCGTTTCTGCCACCATATTTTCAATGGTTTGTTTGGCGACGGTGTCTCCATACTTATCGGCTTCCTTCGTTGCTAAGTACGAGGTATACAACACCATCACATCAATGGTTTTGCCATCATCTTTAGCCAAACTAGCTATAGGCATCATACCGCCCAAAGTAAATACGGCAAGTATTCCCACCATTACCCACCGGGCAAATTGGTCTCGCCATCGTTGTTGGGAATATCCCCAATTGGTATCCGGCAAGACCGGATTAGGTTCTCGGAAATCTGAGTTCATTTTTAAAAATCCTCATTCAGTCTGATTATAAAATTAATGAATTAGTTGATTTATTACAGCAAGGGCCAACTAATTCAGCCACCGCGCTTGAATTTTTCTCGTTCCCACGCGCCGGCGTGGGAACGCTTTCTCGACGCGACTGCAAAGCGGCCTACAAGCCCAATTTTCCCCTATGTTCTGGTTCCCACGCGCCGGCGTGGGAACCGATTCGGGATGCGCCAGCGTACCTGCGGGCCACGACGCTGGCGCGTCGAGAATGCATTCCCACGCCGGCGTACCTGCGGGCCGCGACGCTGGCGCGTCGAGACTGCATTCCCACGCCGGCGCGTGGGAACGAGAAAAAACGTTTGTTACTCAATAGTTACATACTTAAGCAGATCCAGATGTGGGGTAGCTGCACCACTAAAGTCAACATCCCCAATGGCATAACAAAATTCACCGGCCATTTCTATATTCTGATCCACGTAAGAATAAGGGGTTGATACACCTTGAGTCGAAATCAATACATCGTTGAGTTGTTTAATCCCAGTTAAACTGGTTCCATCCGGTAAAGTGTATTCTACTGTATCACCAACACCGGCTTTCTTCGCACGCCAGATATAAAAACCGGCATTGTCAATCTCAGAAACGGTTTCCCACGATAAAGCCACGTTTTTACCCACAGCCACCGCACTGAAAAAATCAAGATCAACAAATTGCCCGCCAACACTAAGCGGTCTTTCTTCTGCCGGATCGATAGGCATCATCGGTAGGCTCTTGAAAACCCGATCAAAACATTGCACATCATCTTCACCAGCCATGCACTGATCTGGTCTATCGCCATCTTTCGTACCACGTCTTGTGATATTACTAGCCGGCTTGAAGTCTATGCCATGAGTTGCGATTCTGAGCCAACCAACATGTACCGGATTACCATTCTTGTCGGTAAAAGCGGAATCCTCTTTACAGCCTGGGCTCCTAACATAAAGTTTGGGAGCGTAGATACGAGCAGTATTACCCGTATGGGAATAAACCACTTTTGGGGGAAAACTTTTTAACCCAGTTGATTCAATCACAAGGGGATCACCGCCAATATGACTGGCCGGTTCGTCACCTCCTTGCCCACCCGCTTTGTTGAATAGAACCATATCAACAGTTCCATTATTATCCCAGTCAACGTCAACTTCTACATACATGTGAAACATACTTTCCGCCGGAAACCCACTGCCATTGAGAGACTCTACTTCTCCCATACTACGGGGTTGACACGGGGCTTTATCACCAGCTCTGACAGCATTGGCTCCGCCACCACCTCTTAACGGAGTCAATCTAAAGGAAAGTACCTGAGTATGTACTTCTTCCCTCCCGTTAGGGCCTTCATCAAAAGGATGCCCATCTTTCTCGTAACTGCCAGTCCATTGAAAATCGGCATCAACAACCGGTTTGTCATTGAACTTATTACAACTATTTGAGCCGCCTTCTTTACAAACATCGGCCCCCCATATTTCATCGGTCCCATCACCATCTTGGTGAGGATCACTGCGACCAACTTTGGTATTGGGCTCGTACAGTATGGGACTTTCAAACTCTCTGGCAGAGGTTGGACAATTTTTCTCGTCCTGACAAAACTTTCCCTTTATCCCGGTGGCAAATTCTTTAGTGAACGTCACCTTAAATTTTGCCAAAGATGGGACACTATCCACACCCGCGCCCGGAAATCCCGCCGCCCACGTTGCCGGAGATACAGCAAGCCCGGCACAAGCCAATGATACTGCTGCTGCAAGTTTTTTCATTTTCATAATTTATCTACCTTTCAAATGTGTAGTTAAATTAACAATTAGCCATATTTGGTAAATAGTAATTACCATTAACATGACGGTTTTTTTGCAATGGGACAAAATATAATAATTACACCGGTTTGTTGTCCTAACATTATGCCCTCATAACAAACCAAATATATTATGCCCACTGATTATTATCGCAAATTATATTTATCAATGTCAAATAATTTTATCTCGAATTTTCCCCCGCAAACATTATGGTATCCATGCCGGCGAAAAGAAAATCATACTTAATTCTGGCGAGTGCGTAAGGTAAACCAAACGGGTGTAACATTTCGAGTAATACTTTTCTCAGACGGCATAACTTCTCAAAATTCCGGCGAGTGCGTAAGGTAAATCAAACGGGTGTAACATTTCGAGTAACACATTTCAAGAAATCCGATTTTTTGAAAAAATCGGATTTCTTGAGCCTTACTTTGCAACTAAAAATGTTTGCCTTATTTATATAGACACCCCTTTGGAAAAATTTATTAGGGTGTCAAGTACAACTAATTTAGAAATTAACGAATTAATAGCATTTGTTGCTTTCCTTATACCGTTATACCTAATGAGGCAGTGCTACTAAAAATATTTGCCTTATTTGGCACCTTTCAAAAGTAGTTGACAGTTTGACAGTTGTTTCGTTCATTGCGTGGAACGGATTTCCCGAAACCAAAGCCAAGTGTAAGTTTCGGGAAATCCACTTCGTTCCATTCCCGAAACAATTGTTCACTATTTTTGTGGGAATATGAAGGGTGCCCCTTACTTGATATAGACATCCATTTGGAAATTATTAATATCCCAATATTCCTGTGAGTGCATAAGGTAAATCAAACGGGTGTAACATTTCGAGTAACACTTTTGTCAGACGGCATAACTTCTCAATAGTTCAAAGCCATGAATCTACTTGAGGTGCGTATTAATAAAGGGCGAACCTTTAACACAACTATAATTTACCTAGTACAACGAATTTGAACTGCTCACTTTGAATTCACTGGTACAATTCACTGGTACTCCAAAGGCTCTTTAGTATTATTCGTTGTGAGTTTTTAAAATTCGTTGTACTAGC
>Ga0233404_10000414_pt1 | contig 11699 bp, 9 predicted proteins | sample Na_oxic_2_MG_FD_179861 | JGI IMG/M metagenome (GOLD analysis project Ga0233404, IMG submission 179861) | Seawater microbial communities from Saanich Inlet, British Columbia, Canada - Na_oxic_2_MG | ecosystem: Environmental > Aquatic > Marine > Inlet | place: Canada: British Columbia | collected...
TCATTGCGCTACACCTAAGTTTTTTAAAATTAGATGGGCATATCAATGAAATCACAAAAAGTCACTTTTTTCATAAAAAGTCACTTCTTTTGTAACTGTGGTATCATTCTTTCGTTTTCACCCATAATGAGTCTGTTTATCCAGTGTAGGACAAAATTTTTTTTACTTCTACAAATTGATAATATCAATTTAACCACTATTTAACCATTTATAAAATATTTCGGGATACCAAAAAATTATCCCACATTTTTTAGGAAACTTGATTACTTGAAGGGTTAGTATTGTTAATAATCACTTATTGATTGACTTTTAATTACTTTATATTGCATTTAAATATATTGACTTGTACTCAATTTCATGATAGCATATCGTTCATTGTGATAAAAACTGAGATTAAATGCTTATTTCAAAAAATAGCTCTTTATATCCCGTCATGCTTCACAAAAAAAACTAGAACATCAAGTAATAAATTCTAACAAAAGCTAACAATCTTAAATGGTATACTCAGCACGGGAATAAATTAAACTTTTTTATACCTGCGTTTTTTGAAAAAACTTGGGTTCGAGCATCATTAACAAATCTTATTTATAACCGCGTTCAGTATATATATATAATATTGCCGTCAAAATGACAATTTTAAAAGTTGACAAGCTGTCATTTTTAGGATAACATACATGGCGGAATATTCATAAACCAGAGTTTACTCACCTACGTTTTTTGGAAAAATTAGGTTACCTGTATATTATTTTTTGGGTAGTATGATAGTTATCCAGATAAATATTGCGACTTAAAAATTTTTAGAAAAATCGGATTTTTTGCTGGATAAAACTTTTCCGGCTAACTATATCTTAACTGAGTTAGATTAAATTGTTATAATGTTTGTATACTCAACGCGGGAACAAACTTAACTTTTTTCAATGAGGCAGGTAAATGTCGGGTTACGTTTTTTTGCCGCGCAAAAAAATCTAACCCGACCTACCTGGCTACCTGGCTAAAAGTTTAAATTATGCCCGTGTGCAGTATAACTACTCAGGTATTAAAAAATGACGCGGTTTGGTGCTTGCAACCCCGTTCTAAAAATTTTCATAATCTACACACACATAGCTCACATGTAGTTCAAATCATCATTCGCAATAGTTATCTAATCTATGGTATTTCATAGTATGGAACTAACAGAAGGCTGAATAATCAGCTGCAGTTAGATAGGTAGGTGAATCACCCTGGAGTATTCAATCCAGTTTATAGTGAAGTGGTTAAGTATTAAGGATAGCGGAAACGTGAATGTGTGCTTAGGAGTCAGGATTTAATAAATCCAAAACTTGAATTGTCAAACCTGTCAGGTTTAGTTTCGTATTTTATTAAATCCGCATTCCTTAGTGTAAAAACCCTATTTAGGAACGCACATAAAACAACTGGTACCATACACCGTAAATGAATCCGATTATTTATATCAGTGCCAATCATGGCTTGGATGCAGTTATTGTCCGATATATTAATGGTGCGTGGTACTTGGGTAAGTACAAGGGATTACTCCTACGATACGAAGTCAGCGAAGCTAAGTCAACGAAGCTAAACCTTGATTGATGTAGGATAATCCCTTATAATTGCCTAGTTATTTTATGCACGTTTCTTAACAATCTCAAGGAGCATTTAACCTCTCTTTAAAATAAGAGCTTAATGCTATTTAACGTGGAACGACTCAGAATCGGGTTCGTTCCTCGTTACCTAATTCAAACGATGCCAATAGTATTTAATACTATTAAATACCAATAGTGATTGGAATACTTTTTGCTTAAAAATAAAATCAATAGTTTTTGTATGGTTAAAATTCATAGAAATTTAGCTTCGCTGACTAAGGGCGATTGCGGCTAAAAAAATACCCACACTTCATTACAATAACCAAGTTTTTCAAAAAAATTATGGGTATATTATTTTCCCGCTATCGCCTAGCTTTGCTGACTTCGTATCGTGGGTTTAGCATCAGTTTCTGTTGGTAAGAAATTTAACTTAGCCAGAAATCCGAATACTGTTCGGATTTTTTAAAAATCGGATTTCTTTGACGCTTAAAAAAATTTTAAATAACAAAAAGTTAGCAATTTACGCAAAAACTATTCCGAACAGTGTTGATTAAATACCATTAAATACTATTAAAACAGTGAATAAATATAATACCTTCGGAGAACGGTCATTATGAGCGAACATATTGTCTATGTTACAGACGACACGTTTACAGACGAAATACTCAAAGCGGATATCCCGGTGTTAGTTGACTACTGGGCAGAGTGGTGCGGCCCTTGTAAAATGATAACCCCCATCTTGGATGAAATTGCACAAGAATATGTGGGTAAGTTGAAAATTGCTAAATTGAATATTGATGAAAATCCTAATACTCCTCCTAAATATGGTATTCGTGGAATTCCCACTTTGATGCTATTTTCTGAGGGTGAAACCCTGGCGACTAAAGTCGGGGCACTTTCTAAATCACAATTAACGGCGTTTATAGATAGGAATTTGTAATACTATTTTGTATTCATCAAATATTTTACCTGAAATCCCCCCGTTCATTTTTTATTCTTATGCAATCGGTTAGATTTATTTGGACATCGTCACATTGAGGCTTGAAATTTAAGTTTAACCGTTTTTAATATGGAAAATTCATTTTTTTTAGGGGTGGATTTGGGTTGCATTTCCCTCTGGACAGAATAAAATGTTAAAATACTTTCCTACATATTTAAATGTTTTGGTGGGTAAAAAAATAAATATCTGTTAATAGACTATGAATTTTATAAACGTTAGTGACTTTATCAATCAAAATAATTTTTTGTTTAGTTGACAAATTTTCACCGAATAAGATGGTATTGCGTTTAGCCCTGTTGGTATAAGGAGTAGCGGCTAAATAAAATACCTCCACTTCATGACAAGAAACCCAGTTTTTCAAAGGGTTTTTCTATTGGTATATTATTTTCGCGCTCCTCCTCTACAACACTTGCATCTATAGAAATGCCCAACGTGTTTCTTTTTCTGATGCACCTACGCTCAAGTTTTAGATTCCAAAAAACGGCATCAAAACTTTTAGCGAGCGAACATCGGGCGAACACTTTATGATATCCCTACAAAACATAGGGCAGATCTCCACGACTGCCCTTGTGAAACTCATTTCTAATTTTCTAAAAAGCTATATCTGTTGAATTTTACATCATTATGAATTTAACCAAACTCAAAAAACAAACCGCGAGTGAACTCATTCAAATCGCGAGTGAACTCAACTTGGAAGGAACTGCACGTTCACGTAAACAGGATGTCATTTTTGCCCTACTCAAAGCACATGCCAAAAAGGGTGAAGATATTTTTGGTGATGGTGTCCTAGAAATTTTACAGGATGGCTTTGGATTTTTACGTTCTGCGGACAGTTCTTACCTTGCGGGACCGGATGATATTTATGTATCTCCCAGTCAAATTCGCCGTTTTAATCTACGCACGGGGGATACCGTCGCGGGTAAAATTCGCCCTCCCAAGGAAGGTGAACGCTATTTCGCCCTTTTGAAAGTCAGTGAAATTAACTTTGAACCGCCAGAACAGGCAAGAAATAAGGTCTTATTTGAAAATTTGACCCCCTTATTTGCCAATAGCCAACTGTCATTAGAAATGGGCAATGGCAGTACGGAGGACTTAACACCGCGTATTATTGATTTAGTTGCTCCAATAGGTAAGGGACAACGTGGTTTAATCGTTTCTCCACCCAAATCGGGCAAAACCATGATGTTACAAAATATTGCCCAATCTATTGAACTCAATTATCCAGAATGTTATTTAATTGTTTTGCTCATTGATGAACGTCCGGAAGAAGTCACAGAAATGATGCGTTCGGTGCGTGGCGAGGTGATTTCAAGCACCTTTGATGAACCGGCGACTCGCCATGTCCAAGTGACAGAGATGGTAATTGAAAAAGCCAAACGTTTAGTGGAGCATAAAATTGATGTGATTGTTTTACTTGATTCGATTACTCGTTTGGCACGGGCTTACAATACCGTTGTACCAACTTCAGGTAAGGTGCTTACTGGGGGAGTTGATGCCAATGCTTTGCACCGTCCTAAGCGATTTTTCGGTGCCGCCCGTAATGCTGAGGAGGGAGGTAGTTTGACTATTATAGCTACTGCCCTCATTGATACAGGATCACGCATGGATGATGTGATCTATGAAGAATTTAAGGGAACGGGTAATAATGAACTTCACCTTGATCGCAAGATTGCTGAAAAACGTATTTATCCCGCCATTAATATCAATCGTTCTGGTACCCGCCGAGAAGAATTACTTATCCCCCCTGAAGAATTACAAAAGATTTGGATTTTACGCAAACTTCTCCACCCGATGGAAGAAATTGCAGCAATGGAATTTTTGTTAGCTCGTCTTCGGGTGACTAAAACCAATGGTCAATTTTTTGAATCTATGAAACGGTGATTTTGGTTATCAGTTGACTTCAATTGAGCTGATTATGGCTACAGAAAATATTGTTTCGGTTATTATTGTTAACTTTAACAGCGGGGAGCTTCTTAACCAATGTGTGTGTTCTGTATTGGCTTCTAGTATTGCGGTAACCGTCCATGTTGTTGATAATGCCTCGACTGATGACAGCTTGCAGCGGCTACAGCCGGCTATTAATCATGATAACCGGGTGCAAGTTATCAAAAATATTGATAATCTTGGATTTGCTCACGCTGCTAATTTGGCATTACCTTATACCACGGGTAAATATATGCTCTTTCTTAATCCTGATTGTTTGATTCGCCCCGATACATTGGCACACTTTGTGAAAATCATGGACCAAAACCCACAGGCAGGGATGGCAGGGGGCTTAGTACAAAATCTTGATGGTTCGGAACAAGCTGGTTGTCGACGCAGTGTGCCTACCCCATGGCGGACCATCGTGCGCGTATTCCATCTTGACAAACTTTTTTCCCATTCAAAACGCTTCAAAAATTTCGTGCTTCACAATCAACCATTACCTACTGAACCGGTAGAAATTGAAGGGATTTCAGGTGCTTGCATGTTTGTACGGCGGACAGCTTTGGAAGTTGTGGGACCCATGGATGAAGCCTATTTTTTACATTGCGAAGACCTTGACTGGTTTATGCGTTTTCATGCGAAGGATTTGAGTATTTTGTTTATTCCAGAGATTGAAGTTGTCCACGTTAAGGGAGGGTGTAGCCACGGACAGCCCTTGCGTGTTTTGTGGTATAAACATCGAGGAATGGTTCGATTTTATCGAAAGTTTTTTCGCAAGCAATATCCGCTACCACTTTTTTGGGCTGTCATATTGGCAGTGTGGGTACGTTTTGTTATCCTTGCTATAGGAATAATGGTTAATGGTTAATGCTTAATGGACATTATGCCAATTTAATGTAATCCATTGAGTTGCTTAATTTTTTATTAAAATTAATAAAATCAAATACTTAAATTTAATCAGTATAATGTCTAATAATGTTTAATCTTGATGTTTTAGTTTTTAAAAATGGCTTCAAGAAATACTATTTTTGCCAAAAATAGTATTTCTAATGGTGTTGTTAATAATCACTTATTGATTGACTTTTAATGACTTTATATTGCATTTAAATATATTGACTTGTACTCAATTTCCTGATAGCATATCGCTCATTGTGATAAAAACTTCGATTAAATGCTTATCTTTTGTAACTAATAGCCACAGCATGAAAATGCACGACTTCGGCAAGGCATAAGTTAAGTCTTATGTTTCATTTCCCATTTTGAAAAGTAGCCAAGAATTCACTAGATGACTTGGTATCGGATAAGCAGTTTATCCATCATTGCGCTACACCTAAGTTTTTGTGAGATGTGGCATACCAATGAAATCACAAAAAGTCTTTCATAAAAAGTCACTTCTTTTGTAACTGTTCTATATTCCTTTATTTTCTGACGAAACAAAAAAAACTTGAACATCAAGTTAATGGTAAACTATCCCCCATTAACCATTATCCCCTATTAACCATTAACTTTTATTCCCCAAATTTCTTTCGCATACTCTCTAATCGTGCGATCTGATGAAAACTTTCCCATATTTGCTACGTTGATAATGGCTTTGCGTGTCCACTGCTTTGGTTGATGATAAAGTTCATCAACCTGCTGTTGGCAATGGATATAATCTGCATAATCCGCCAGCAGCATAAAATAATCATTGTCATGTGTCAGGGAATCAACCAAGGGCAGGAACAGCGAGGGTTCATTCCGTGAAAAATAGTCCGAACTGATCATATCCAATGCTTGTTTCAGTTCTGAATTTTGATAATAATAATCCCATGCATGGTAACCCGAACCCCTCAGTTCTGACACGCCCTCAGCTGTGAGACCAAAAATAAATAGATTGTCTTCGCCCACTTCTTCCCGAATTTCAATATTCGCACCGTCTAAAGTGCCAATTGTTAAAGCCCCATTAAGGGCTAATTTCATATTGCCAGTGCCAGACGCTTCCATCCCCGCGGTGGAAATTTGTTCTGATAAATCAGCCGCTGGCATAATTCGCAACGCTTTGGAAACGTCGTAGTTGGGAATAAAGACCACTTTTAAGCGTCCAGCAATTATGGGATCATGGTTAATGACATCTGCTACGTTATTGATCAGTTTGATGATCAATTTGGCTGTTTGATAGCCTGGGGCAGCTTTGCCTGCAAAAATCATCGTGCGCGGTATGAAATCGTTATCAGGATTGGCACGAATGCGATTGTAGCGGGTGATGATATGCAATAAGTTAAGCAATTGCCGTTTGTATTCATGGATGCGTTTAACTTGCACATCAAACATTGAATCGGAATTGATTTCAATCCCCAATTTGTTTTTGATATAGGCAGCTAGTTTAAGCTTATTGCTATGTTTAATTGCCTGAAATTCATTGCAAAATTCTTCATCATCGACTAAGGGCATCAGTTTTTTGAGTTGTGAAAGTTCCGTCACCCAATCGGTGCCAATATACCGCTTTAAAAGTTGTGTCAAGTTTGGGTTGGCTTCATGAAGCCAGCGACGGGGGGTGATACCATTCGTTTTGTTAATAATTCGCCCTGGGAAAAAACGCTCGAAATCAGCAAAAATCGTTGTCTTCATTAAGTGAGTATGCAATTGAGCAACGCCATTGACTTTATGGCTCCCCACAATCGCAAGATGACCCATACGAACATGTTTTTCGCCTTCTTCTCCAATGATGGACATGCGCCGTAATGCGTCTATATCACCAGGATAGCGGTAGCTGACTTCTTTAAGAAAGTGCTGATTGATGTCATAAATAATCAATAGGTGACGTGGTAAGAGTTTTTCAAATAAACTGACCGGCCATGTTTCTAGTGCTTCCGGTAATAAAGTGTGATTGGTATAGGCAAAAATACGCACACTGATATCCCATGCTTCTTGCCAAGATAGGTGAAATTGATCGAGCAAGATTCGCAGCAATTCTGGAATACCCAGTGCCGGGTGAGTATCATTGAGTTGAATGGCTATTTTATCCGGTAATCCCCGAATGTCATTGTGATCAAGTTGATAGCGACGGATAATATCTTGTATAGAGGCGGACACAAAAAAATATTCCTGACAAAATCGTAGCTCGCGACCGGTTTGTGTTCTATCATCGGGATAGAGTACTTTGGAAAGATTTTCAGAATAATTTTTTTCTTCTACCGCTTTGAGATAGTTACCTTCATTGAAATGCTGTAAGTCAAAATCGCGTGAAGATTTAGCCGCCCAGAGACGCATATTATTGACCGTTTGGGTAGCATAACCAGGCACCGGAGTATCATAAGCCATAGCCATCACTTCATCTGTATCTTGCCAATGATAGCCTTTATGTTCCATTTCATCCTCATATTCAACAACATGCCCTCCAAAGTGGACTTTATATAACATTTCAGCACGCGAAAATTCCCAAGGATTACAATAGCGTAACCAATTATCCGGTTGTTCAAACTGGAAACCATCATGGAAACGTTGGTAAAACATCCCGTATTCATAACGAATACCATAGCCATAACCAGGCAAATTTAAAGTCGCCATAGAGTCCAGGAAACAGGCTGCTAAACGTCCTAACCCCCCATTTCCTAAAGCCGGGTCCGGCTCAAGTTCAGCAATCTTATCTTGGGAAACACCTAATTCAGCAAGTGCTTCAGTATATTGGTCATAAATACCCAAATTGAGCATACTTTTAACTAGGGTACGCCCTGTCAAAAATTCCAGGGATAGATAATAGACGCGCTTAGTATCTTGTTGATAATATTCATTCATGGTTGCCATCCAGCGTTCCGTCATATTATCTCTTAAAGTATAAGCGGTGGCATTAAACCAGTCTCGCGCAGTCGCTGACTCAGGGTGTTTAGCAATGCTATAACGTAGGTGATCCAAGATTTTCTGCTTGATGGTTTTAACTTCTAAACTTAAATCACTTTTGGTGTTTTTTGTTATCATAATTTCACAATTACTTCGTTTCACAATTTCCCATTCCCCATTAGTGATAATTCAATTTCTCCTAATACCAGTTTTCCCTGCTCTAATGGTACCGGCTTAAATGGCTCAACTTTACCACAGTTTACCCAAGTACCATTTAGTGAATTAAGATCTTCAAGATACAAATGCTCTTCCATATAAATCAATCGCGCATGGCGGCGACACAGACTACCATCATTGATAATTAACTCACACAATTTAGGCGAACGACCAATCGTTAAATTACAACCCGATTGTTGTAACTGTTGTTTGGAAATAGGTAAATAGATCGCCTTTCTTTGTTGATCAAAGCCGGATAATATCCAATCTATCGTTTGAGCCTGTTTTGATTTATTAAAATTTAGCAACCATTGACTACAAGTCTTCATCGCTTGAATCATTTTTCGACGGAAACGCTTCAAACTAAAAACCACCGTAACCAGTGCCACCGCGATAATAGTCAATTCCAAATAATTCGTCACTTTAAACGCATCCAGTATTTCAAAATCTGGGATTGCTTGACTTGGAAGCGGGATAAAAAGGCTTAGTAGTAAAATAAATTTCAGTAATCTATTCATGAACTATTTCTTCAGTTTCTAATGGGGTGTCGGTTGGGTTAGATATTTTTGTCGTTACCGACATTGGTGCTGATGATGAGGCATAAGATTTAAAATAATACCATACACCTCCACCCAAAATGATAATGATTAAGCTGATAATAAGGTAAGTTATTATATTTAAAAAGGTTTTTTCTTTAAGCCGAGCTACTGCTACCGCAATATTATCTCCCTTATCTCCACCAGCATCAAAAGCCTCTTTAACTAACTCTTTAACCTGCTTTCCCAAGGATAAATGGGTTTGCGATAATTTATCCAGCATTTTAGAAGGTGAAATTTGTTCCCAAAAACCATCACTACACAACACAAAACTATCTCCAGGATGTACTGATGTTTGACCCATGCTTGCCTGGATTACTTCATCACCCCCTAAACCTTTGAGCAAACGACCTTGATCAGAATGGGTTGCCATGTCTTCTTCGTTAACACGTCCTAAATCAACTAACATTTGGACTATAGAATGATCTTTAGTACGATACAATAATTTATAACGACGAAAGTGATATAAGCGGCTATCTCCAATATAAGCCCACCATGCCTTTTTACCACGTATATACAACAAAACCACCGTGCTACGTGGTGAAATATGATATTTTTTTCCCAACAAGTTAATATTTTTATGCGCCAATTCACAAATAAATTGCAAAAATTGGGGAGGTGCCATTTGACATTGTCGATATTTTTGCCAACCTAGCTGTGCTGATTTAACCACAGCGTATGATGCTATACGCCCACCTTTATGCCCACCCATCCCATCGGCAACGACTAATAAATGACTTTGACCATCTGGCGTTGAAAAGGTTGCGACACTATCTTGTTGTTCTTCGCCCCCCCCTATATGATCAACTTTTGTTATTTCCCAATTCCCAATCATTATTTAAAGCCTATTTATACTTCGCACAAATTTTTGGATTTTTAAAAGCAATAGGGTGATTTCTTAATTTAGAAATACTATTTTGAAAAATAGTATTTCTTTTTGACTTAAAAACAGTTAAAGAAATTACCTAAAAATAATGATAGCACATCATATCCAAAATAAAATTGACAAAATCGAAAAATAAGTTTAGTTTTTTAACGGCTATATACTGAGCGCACTTGAAATCTGTGAAAATTCATTCCGAAATCCGATTTTTGAAAAAATCGGGGTAGTCCTGAATAAAGTAGTGATTTCTCCAAAAAACCTGCTAGATCTTTGAGACCTAGCAGGTTTACCACTACCTATTGCAGGACTACCCATTAAAAATGTAAAAATCCATAATTATTTCATCAATTCATCCAATTGATTACCCCATTCATCAAAAAATCCTTTAGGCCTTTTATTAATTCGACCATTTTCATCTATGATTGGTTGAATAATTTCAGTTCGATGTTCTTCAGCCAGGTAGCGTTCAAAGAAGAAAATACCCACATTTTCCGGTGAAATTAATTGTTGTTTGGTGGCGACACGCACACCATTAAGGACATGATCGCTATGGGTTTCAATGAACAGTTGTACACCCTGTTCAGCCGCTTGTGCAAATAATTTTCCTAACCGAGCTTGCCCTTGCGGGTGTAAATGGGATTCGGGATTTTCAATAATCAATAAGTCACCAGGATGGGCAAACAAAACAGCGGTAACGACAGGTAAAACGTAAGTCAAGCCAAAACCAACATTGGGGGGGGTCATTTCCTCAATGCCATTAAGTTAAGAATTTTATGTAGGGTGGGCAACGTCTTTTTGTTGCCCACCTGCCCAGAATCGGTGGGCAAGAAAAACACCTTGCCCACCCTACCAGTATGGAATTATCCTTAACTTAATGGCATTGGGTCATTTCCTCTGTCAATTTTTTACCGACTTCAAACTTATATGAAAACCGAGCCATTTCAAGTTCATCATATAAAACAGAACTTAAGTGAACATTGGGCGTAATTTCTCCTAGCCAGGCATCTAATTGGGCGAGTAAAGCCAAAGAGTTTGTTTTTGGATGCGCTAAAGCTTTTATAGGAATATCTTTGCGTTGATTTTTCGCAATAAAGTGTATGGTTAATTCGCCGTGATTGCCCAGGGTATGGATTTGTTCAATATGATAGGGTGAAGCGGGAAAAAAAGTTTTTGGACTGATTCTTTCTGTATTTAAATATTGCCAATTATCCTGAAATAAGGCTTGTTGCCACACTTTTTGATCTGAGATTTGGAGTTGATGCGTGGGCAATAAATCTAATTCATCGCGTGATTGAAATTCGACACGAAGTTCTATTTCTTCATCCCATTCTATTTCAAAGGTAATGAGTTTTTCGGCGGTGCCGTACATGGCATAAGCATCTTTGCCTTTACCAATTTCAACATATTCACCATTTAATAATAAGCCCTTATCTAATAAGGTGTTTTGTCGATAAGATTGCCTGAGTAATAATAAGCTTTGTAGAAATGTCGATTTACCTATGCCATTCAAACCGGTGAGAATATTGAGTTGGCATGGCGGTATTTCAGATTCTTGAAAGGCTTTGAAGTTTTGTAAGTAAATATTTGTGATCATAAAGTATATTTTATTATCAGTGGTTTAATAATTGTCTGAATCAGAATTTCCAGAATTTGAGAATGAACAGAATATTAATTCCATGATTGAT
>Ga0233404_10000415_pt1 | contig 11697 bp, 11 predicted proteins | sample Na_oxic_2_MG_FD_179861 | JGI IMG/M metagenome (GOLD analysis project Ga0233404, IMG submission 179861) | Seawater microbial communities from Saanich Inlet, British Columbia, Canada - Na_oxic_2_MG | ecosystem: Environmental > Aquatic > Marine > Inlet | place: Canada: British Columbia | collected...
TTTATGTATTAAATCAACCCGTTAAAAATACATAGCTCTTCTAAAAATAGGTTATTTGATTGTTCGTCAATCTGAGACGTTCATTAATTGGTCAAAAATAAACATATATTTTATATGGATATAATTATCCATTGGGAATAACAATTATAACTGTTTGATTTAAAACATTTTTATTTTCATTCACGGGTATTGGGTTATAAAATCTGTAGCCCATGCTGAACAACAGGCAAAAAAATTAGACAAACGCTTAGACAAAGCGATAGAAAAAATAGAAGCATTAACTCCAGAAAGAGGTCGTGGCAAAAGACAAATAACCAACGAAGAGCAATTAAGTAGTAGTACAAAAGTCTTTTAACATTATTTTAAAAATACACAATAACTCTGTTTATCAGATTTTTTCTTATCAATTTGCTATAAAAGTGGCCGAAATAAAATGTTAAAATACTTATCTCCACCTACTTATCATTAAATCGGTATAATGTTTATTGAAGTAATTGAACTTCCCAAGGAATCCCTAGAAACAACTGCGGTCGTTGAAGTAATTGAACTTCCCAAGGAATCTCTATCCCTAGAAATGACTGCTGAAGTTGATGCAAATGAAATAGAAATAAAAGCTCTCGAAATAGCCGTTGAAGTTGAAACAATAGCAGATGCCAATATGGAGCTGATTCAGTTGTTCTTACATGATGGTACAGAAAGACCCATAAATCGTCCACTTTATGATGCAATCCAAAAATTTTATTATAGCGGAAAGCAAAAACAGCATACCTTAAAAAATATTTTACTGACTGATGTCAATGGTTATGTTCATTTTTTGAATGACACCTGCGAAGGAAAGAAACATGATAAAAGAATCGCGGATGAAGCGGGATATATCTTGCCAAAAGGAAGTTATCTTGGTCAAGATACTGGCTTTCAGGGGTTTGAAATTCCTGGTGTTAATATCGTTCAACCTAAAAAAAACCACGAGGCGGAGAATTAACTTACGATGAAAAAGAACAAAATCGTACTATTTCAAAAGTTAGAATCCGAGTTGAGCATGCAATTGGTTCCGTTAAACGCTATAGAATCGTTAAAGACAAGCTGAGAAATTGGAAATGCGGCTTTAGAGATTTAGTTATGGAAACATGTTGTGGATTACACAATTTCAGATTAAGTTTCAGACCTTGGAATTATGAAATGGCTGTTATTTAAATCGGTATAATGTATAATGTCTAATGGAAGCCCTCAAAAATTTTTCACGACTTCCAAATTTTTAACTCCACCACGCAAACTTGATGCTGCTGATAAAACAAAAGAGAAAAATAACATCATATGTCCTAGAGAATATTTATGATTAAACTCGACTATCAAGTTTTTGATATTATTTGGCTTCGCGAAGTTCTATTTTTGAGTGTTAAAATAGCTAACTCATTGATTTTTAAGATTATTTAGCTTTTAGTCTCAAATTATATTTCTTTTTAAATCAATAACTTATAAAAAACTTGATAGTCGAGTGTAAACATAAACCAGGGTTTTGTTTATCCTTCACCCAAAAAACGTGGTTATGTTTTTGTCTGATGGGTATTCTCATCACTAATTCGGTCTGCTGGGCGAAATTTGAACGGGCCAGTTTGGGAAATTATTCTCTAAAGGCCTTATCATGGATGTTTCGTCACTCAAAAATTCCTTGGGATAGTCTACTAAAAGTCAGTGTGGCTTTGATTTTAGAAGAATACGATATTACAGAAGGTTATTTAGTACTAGATGATTCTGATAAAAAACGTAGCAAAGGGGCCAAACGAATTTATAAAGTTCATAAGACATTTGATAAAGCGAGCGGTGGTTATTTTAATGGACAAGAAATTGTTTTCTTGTTGTTAGTAACCCCATTGGTTAGTATACCAGTGGGATTTTCCTTCTATTTACCAGATCCAACTTATAAAGCTTGGAAAGAGCAAAATAAAAAATTAAAAAAGCGAGGTGTTCCTAAAAAAGAACGTCCAGTTCCCCCACTGAAAAATGATCTATACCCCACCAAGCAACAAATCGCTTTAACGTTATTAAGTCAATTTAAATCTTCTTATTCCACTTTGAAAATCAAAGTGATAATCGCGGATGCACTTTATGGCACTGCTGAATTCATGGACAAAGCCTCAAATCTTTTTGGAAAGGTTCAGGTTATTAGTCAGATACGTTGCAATCAAAATATTCGTTATAGAGGTAAACTTAAACATGTTGATGAGTACTTTACCACACATCCTGGCATACCGCAAAAAATACAGATTCGTGGTGGAAACCCAATCACAGCAATAGTAGGGAGTGCTCGATTATATGTGGATGCACATTCGAAAAAACGTTTCGTCATCGCACTTAAATATGAAGGAGAAACTGAGTATCGCTACATAATCGCTTCGGATATGATCTGGCGAACCGTGGATATAATCCAAGCTTACACTTTAAGGTGGCTCGTAGAGGTTTTTTTTGAAGACTGGAAGTTATATGAAGGATGGGGTCAGTTGACCAAACAACCAGGCGAAGAGGGGTCAAGCAGAAGCCTGATCCTAAGTCTATTGCTAGATCATTGCCTTATCCTTCACCCTGAACAACTAGCCCGAATAAAAAACAAACAACCCGCTGCAACAGTGGGGAGTCTACAGCAAAAAACTCAAGTGGAGTCTTTGTTAGCGTTTATTCGTCGTTTGCTCACCACCGAAAATCCAGAGGCCAAATTTGAACAACTGACTAATACCTTGGAAGAGTTGTTTCAACTCGCAGATTCAAAAAAACATATGAATACCAGAGAACTTGGCCGCTTGGAACCGACTCCATCATTAAAATATCGGGCTTTGGTCGCCTCAGCGTAATTTTATTTTAGCCCCCCCTGCAAAAAAGAAGAGAAAAGTCAACTAAAAAAAACTAGAACATCGAGTTTTACTAAAATATTTTTCTTTCCATTGGTTGCGACTTTGTTCAAAAAATTTGACCAACTTGCTTAGGGGACTTTTACTCGATGTTCTAGTTTTTGATGTGATTTGGCTTTGTGACGATCTATTTTTGAGCTTTAAAATATACAACTCATTGATTTTTAAAGTTATTTAGTTTTTAGGGCTAAAATTATATTTCTTTTTAAATCAACGACTTATAAAAAACTAGAACATCGAGTTTTAGTAGATACATAAATTTCAACTCTTAATTCGCATTCGTAATAATTGAGTTAATTTTTTTGCACGTTGTTCAGCAACATTAGCCCGTTGCTTAAATTCTTTTATTGCCCTGCTTGATTCCCCTGTATCACATAAGCGTTCACCACTCACCGTATCAACAAAAATCAAGCGGTGTCCCTGAGCAGTGATTTTAATATTTATTGTCGGTAATAATAAGTAACCCTCACTATCACTCGACTATCAAGTTTTTGATGTTATTTGGCTTTGCAAAGCTCTATTTTTGAGTGTTAAAATAGCCAACTCATTGATTTTTAAGGTTATTTAGTTTTTAGCTGTAAAATTATATTTCTTTTTAAATCAAGGACTTATAAAAAACTTGATAGTCGAGTATCAGCATGGACTTTTTGATAGAGTTGCCTTTTTTCCCGATGCCACAGGTGCAATTCAATTTGCTCACGTAAGGATCAGCAAAAAAATAACTTCCCCTAAACCATGCCCCCATTGTAACTTACATTGAAAATGAATACAATACATGAAAGCCAAAATATTTTACATGAATAAGAACCAAGAGTATTAAAATATGATAAAAATGCGAATTAAGGTTGAAAAATACTTTTAAAATCATATAGTTAAAATCGGTGATTTGGGCGATGCCTGGGGTGGTGAAAATGTTACCAATGTTCTCAAAAGTTGCTCCTATTTTTGTTCCCCTGCATTTTGTAAATGACTGATTTTCAAATCAAAAAAATGAGGGGGAACAAAAACGGGATCACATTCAGTAATTCTGTCTGTGACATTTTCACCAGCCCAGAATGTGGCACCTTTCTGAATGAATTCACAAACAAAGTTTGGGTACCAGAAAATGGTGGGCAATAAAAACACATTGCCCACCCTACACCTGTTATTCATAAGCAATCCTTTTCTAAAACTTCACGCACCCAATCCGGCACACATTCTTGGCATTGTTGTAATATCGTATAACCAGGTTCCACTTTAATCACCCGTTGAAAAAGATAATAACTGCGCCGAGTACGGGGTGCCTGTAAAGGCATTTTTTGAAAAAAGCCCTGATAGTTAGTGCAATCAATATTGACAGCGCCGATAGGTGCAATGGGTACTGCGCCTCCTAATGCCCAAATTTCATCTCGGAAAAAACTTTCCGCTTTTTCTAAATTTTTTAGTAAATTCAATAAGTTGCGTAAATCTGGTTCTGCCACCGGATCAACTAACACGCCTGCCTCTTGTTTAGCAAAATCCCAAACTTCTTTAGATAATGCTTGCCACGTTTTTGAATCAATCAGCTTGGCAATTTTAAATACCTCGATCACTTTTTCGAAATGATCACTCATCTGTTCAAAAAGGTGAAGTGTATCTAAATCATTAGACGCATCACTGCCACAGCGTTTTCCAACTTCATAAAAGCGATTAAGCGGAGAGTAAATACTAAAAAGGCTTTGCAATGCGGTTATTCGTTTTAAGAGCGGTTGCACCGGATAATCTTTTAATTGATAGGTGAGCAAACCATAAATACGCTTTAACTTATTTTTATGATCGGGTTTCCTAATATCAACATTTTCCAAATAGACAATATCTTGTTGGATTGATAATAATTTAGCGATACTGTCTTGAATATCATTTAATAATACCGGTTTAACCGGTTTATGGGTGATTTGAAAAGGCAATAAACCAAAATAGGTTTCTAAAGTGAGCCACCTTTCTTGTTCAAACTTTATTTCATCTTGTGCTGCCGAAAGTTCCGATTCAGTAAAACGATTTTTAAGACGCGCCTCGATCTGTGCGACATGCTGCTTACTGTCTTGAGTCAATTTATCCATCGGGTCGCTTGCCTTACTTATCAAAGGGGGTTGGATAGACTGACTGGATTGATAAAACCATATAAAAAATAGGCTATTAGACCAATTTTGTACATTTTTAGCTAATTTTTCCAAGGGTTGACGCAATTCAACCGCCGCCTTTTTTTGACTCGGTGCTAAAACCAATTTTGCTAATCGCTCAATTGTTTCTCCTATCGTATCTCCCTTTAAAAAAGGAATTTCATTCATCCCTTTCAAATCTTTCCCTTTTGAAAAAGAAGTATTGGGAGAAATTTCCAGTTTCCTTTCAATATCCAACCACTCAATCCAAATACGTAATGGCTCAGACACTTGCTCCGAAGAAAGACGACTGGCTAAAGTTTCAAGTTTAAAGAGTTGCTCTTGATCATCGTTTTGCCAATGTTCCCGTATAGCCACATGCAAAAAATCAGATATTTCTTGAGGTGCTAAATACTGATTTATACCATGCCACCTTTCCCAAAGTATATGAGTCAACGCACCTGGATTATTTGCATAGGCTTGTTTTAGTTCCAATAAAATCGCTAACTGTTGTTCTTTTTCGTCAGCCCCCCCACTTTGTTTAAATCGTGCTAAAGATTGCCCTGCCGCTTGCCAACTTTTTGCGCCGATATATTCCTCGGTTTCCTTATACCATGCTCGGCGTATAAACTCATGATAATACTGACGAAAATAAGGCACGGGATCATACCAACATAAGCTTATCGCATGAGCCGCTTCAAAATAATCTAAAGCTGTCGCGTGTGTATCAGCTAACAAGGTTTCCGATAACTCAAACCACTCGTTTTGGCGTTGTTCCACTATCTGTTCAAGTTTAACTAAAAAAATGGGCGGTAATTCGCTTAAAGGCGGTAATGTTTGTAGCATTTTTTTCCAATTTATCCACCACCTATTGGCTTTTAACATATCTCTGAATTTTTCTGCTTTTGCCAATTGACTTAGTTGATACAACTTATGTTCATATTGAGCGAGTTTTAGGTAAGGTTTCACATTGATGTCATTAGCGTTTCCAACTGCTTGATATTGTTGACAAATATTTAAAAAATTCTCAAAATCCCAGTTTTGTAAAGCAACATCGAAGTTAAACCGTTGATTGCCCTGTGCGATTTCATCTTGCAGACGCAATGCCCGTTTATGTTCTGGATAATCATTTAATATCAGCGTCAATTGCTCTGTTGCCCATTGGAAATCTTCAAGGGTGGGATAGTCTGTCGCGGGATGAATACGTTGTGAAATATTATCCAATTGCACCCAAACTTTTTGGTAACGAGCCATGTCATTTTGAAAAGTCTGGGGAATGACAACTTGGTTTATTTTCAGTGCTGGAAAATCTGCCCCCATTTTCAGGGCGTGCCATATTTCTAAAAGTTGAGATATGGCATTGAGACGGGCAGTCAACACACTTTCGATAAAGGGCGGCAGTTTTACCCTATTTTCTTGAATCTGATTAAAAATGCGATCTAATGCCTCTACAGAAGTAGCCGATTGGATGGCGGCATCATTATCTTTTTGGTATGCAGCTATCACCTCATCAAACCAAGACGATTCTAACGGGATTTCTAAACAAGATGGCGTATTATATTGTTTCCAAAATTCACGAACTTCTTTTAAATTGCCACAATTTTTAGCTTGTTCAGTCAAAAAGGCAGTGATATAAAATTTTTCTAAGCAGGCTTGGATTTGCTGTTGTTTATCGGCGGGGATAGGAGATTGTTGAGATTTAAATTGTTGCAACGCCAATTGTTGTGCTACCAACTGTCGCACCTCTATCCAGGTTTCGGGCATTTTTTTATTAACACAGAGTGCTAACAACCTGTCTAATTCACGAATATCACGAGCGACTTCCTTGATTTTATCTTTAAGAATAGCAACATCATCATGTAAACTCGCTGCTGGAACCCCCAGTGTTTCAAATAAACGCCAAGCCTTATCAATTAACCCATTTTTCAGCGCTGCATCAATTTCATCTTTTTGTTGTTGATATTTTTTCTGAAATAACATTGATTGCCATTCTTTTAATACCGGAATCAGTGCCTTTTCAAAATCGGGGTGTTTATGCACCGCAGCTACCTGCGCCGTAATCCAATCATTTTCATGGGGTTGAACCGTTGCGATTTCATTTTTAATCCACTGTTTGAGTTCCGCGATAACTTTATTGCGGAAAAGCTTTCTGGCTAACTCAATCCTTCTTGATTTTATCTGTTCAAATAAATTGTTCAAAAAAGATTTAAGGGTTGGATGAGTTAAAGAATTAATATCTATCCATTGACTACGTAATTGGCGTGTTTTTTGATCTAATGGTTCAGAAAAGGAGTCAGGGGAATAACGAAGGAGTCTATCGTGTGCTTTTTCCGCAATGGGTGTACCATGCGCTTCTTTGATTATTTCTTGAAGCAAATCTTGGGCTTTTTTCCGTTGCTCGCGGCTACCACCTAAGAGTACCTCAGCTTGATTAAATTTATCTTGCCATTTTTGATTTGACATGTTTTTTTTTATGAATAGGGCTTGTGGAAATCTAATTTATGTAGAAATCCGATTTTTGGAAAAAATCGGATTTCTTGCTTTTTGTTAAGAAAATAGGATTTTCACCCATGGGATAATGTCTGGGGTAATGAACGCTCTACATCAGTTGTTAGCAAAAGGATGTCATGATTGCAAAGCCCAGTTCCTAATGCTGTTTCAAAACCATAAAAAGCGTTCAGTATTTCTTCTGTCACTTCCTGTTGAAACACCAAAGCCGGTTGAGCGGGTAGATAATACTCGTTATTTCTTACCGCTGCTTTTTCAAAATCTTCAACTGTGAAGATTTTGTTTCACCAATTCGATAAATTTTAACTCATTATCTGAGTTGCTCAAGATATAGTGAACTGAAATCAAATCTGTGAAAATGTTGTTCAGTATAGAAATTTTTTCAAAATCGGATTTCTTTATTTTTGAATTTTCACAGATTTCAAGTACGCTCAGTATATTCTACTTCAATTACACGGCACCTGCTGTCACAGGCAGGGAAACCGCTGAGGGGCGGCGTTGGCTTAATGAAATTGACAACGGCTTTGTGGAACGTATAGGAATGTCGGAAATCAATAATTCTCTCAATTCCTCTAAAATTTCAGGAGGTGGATTACCTGATAACCCGAACGCAACCATTCTTTCCGCCTCTCTATAATCCTTAAAGTCTAGGGCAAGACAAGCGGCACTTCTAAATAAAACTGAGCGAGTGGGTTCAATGTCATAATCATTTAATAACAACATTGCCGCTTGACGCTCATAAGTAAAAGCCTCTTTGGATAATTGCTTGGCTTGATCTAATTTACCTTTCCTTTGAGCAATAAAAGCCAATTCAGCAATATCCATCGCTTTTAAATGTAACTCATTAACATGTTTAGATTTTTTCATCTTTTCACCACGTATAACATGGGTGTGCTAAATTCTACCACCACAATATAAGCCGGTAATTTCAAATGATTACTTTGTTTAGTTTGTTCTATTTTTTCCCTTATTCGTTGGCGAATCTGGCTTTTATTTCCCTTCAATATACCAGAAATTTCTAATCTGGCTTTTTCTTGAAAGGGATATTCATCTTTTTTATCGCCTAGCCAATAATCAAATCCTGTTTTTTTTCGAGCACGCCTTATCACTTTGTACTCAGTCAATTTTTGAACAATCAACATAGCTAAACAACAGGCACCATCTTCTGTCGTATCGCTCATGTCATCCCATGAATCTCGCATTTGCTGAGTGACTTCATTCCAAAATAGTTGAAATTCTGATGATAAATCTCCTTCAACCTTAAAGACAATGCCCTGTGAATGATTTTGGTTATCAAGACATACTGATGCTGCTTGCGAGAAAAAATCACAAACTTCCCTGGTTAAATAAGTCTCCATCTTTTTAAGAGAATAGACATCAATACGTTCAATTTCCAATGATTTTTCCATAATGGTATCTCATTTTGGTGGGTGCAGATGAGCTTCTATCCACCCGACATAACTATACTGAACGCGGTTATAAATGAAACCGTAGTGCAAGAAAACGCGCAGACGTTATTCATTATTCCTTTAAAGGAGTGACGCTAGCGCATCACGACATGCGTTCCACGCCGGCGCGTGGAAACGAGAAAAACATCTTTACATCTCAAAATTATTTTACCACAACCTGAGGTCCCGGATAAATTAAATATCGCCCTTTTTCGGGAAAATAAAAACGTAACCGATATTCACCGGGTCCCACATTGATTTGCTGATCACTGATAGATAAAACCTCCGCAGCCAATACACCTTTATTTGGCAACCAAAAAGCATATTTCACAGGTGCCTTCCGTTGAGAAACAGGATTTGTCGCCAGATTGAGCAATTCTCCCTGTTTTAATTCAATATTAAGGGGTTGCTTCAGAAACGCTTGGATGGAAGCAAAATTTTGAGTTAACCAAACTTGATCCCCTTTGCCAACACCACCGACTCCCAAATGCGTAAACTTTTTTCGCAAAATATTTTCCCGATGCCCAGGGCTATTCATCCATCCATTCACCGCTCGCTGCGCCAATTCATCTACCTTAGAAAAATCCCACCCATTTTGGCTCCAGATATTTTCGCCGGTTGTACCAATCAAGCCACGATGCACAATAGCAATTCTATCTTGTGGCGTTCTACCTTCAGGATTGGCATGATCGAAAAATTGATGCTTAAACATATCTAAGCTATGCGTTCGCGCCGCTTTTTGGAGCAAGTCTTCGTGTTTTAAGGGCTTTAATCTTTTCTGACGGCGTTCCGCATTCGTCAATTCAAGCACTCGCTGTTCGACTTGACTCAGAAAAGTCGCCCCATCAGGTGGCTGTTGGTTCCAATCATTCGCTTTTGTGCTATACTGGATCATGATGTCCGCCGCTGTTACTTGGGTTGGAATACCCTTTGGCATGGGCGGTGCTATGAAAGCAGTATTCCCAATCCCACCCGTATCCGGTGGCATGATGATACCAATTGAACTAAATACTGGATTCAGCCAAAGTATCCCTGCTAAAATCACGCCTTCAAAGAAAGCTAACCATGTGATGGTTTTCATTGTGTTATTCTCCTCGTTGTGGTTTTTTTGATATTTTCTACGTATCCTATTAAAATTTGGTGGACTGTTGGTGGGCAAAACTTGCCTGCCCCCTACCTAAAAGTCCAAATTTTAGCGAGCGTAGGGTGGGTAGCTAAACCCACCGCAACCGTTCAATTGCTTCGGAACGAAGTTTCCTGAAAAATAATTCTTGTCTTCATTGAGATTTGGTGGGTTTTCTACCCACCCTACATAACTTTTTCATAAAACGGCAGACCTGACAGGTTTTGGAAACCTGTCAGGTCTAAAACTCAACCATTAGCAGTATCACTCAATGAGACGACGCTGCTAATTTATCTAATAACCAAGTGTCAATAGAGCGGTTACCCGTTAATTGAAGCTTTTCCTTTGTTAGCCTCTCAAGTGAGTGCTCAGCTTCTCTGATATTATCGTTTAATTCGTAACGTTCAATTAACCACCATTTATCAAAGAGTTCAAAGCAAATAGAACCTCCATTAAATAAAAATTGCGTTTCAGGTTCGTCTTTGAAATCTTCGTATAAGTAAGCAAGATAAATTAGCTTAACAGCAACAATATAATCATCATGACTCCACCCTGAGTGAGTTATTTCTTCATCAAGCCACGTTGTGACTTCAGTTAGAAATCTTCCAATTGTTTCATCAAGTGTTCTTGCCCTATCTACCAAGATGGCTTTTGGTTTGACAACATAAAATACAATTTTTTTCATGTTATTACACACTATAACGGTTGTTTATGAAAGTTCCACCCTATTTTTGAGTAAAACACGATCTAATTTTGGATTTAAAAAGGGCTCAATCACATTAAGAATCTTCTTAAAGTTTTTGCTATGACTTTCATACTTTCTCTGAACAGTGATTGTGTAGTAGTTAAGTATTTGCTCTCCCAAAAACCGCTTGTAGTTTTGAGATACATTAAATCGTGTAACGAGTCTTAACTCATATTCATAAGCACCTCGTTCAAAACCAGCTACAACATATTTTGAGAATAAACTTTTATTGCCTAATGTACCTGATTTCGCTAATCGTTGAAATTGGATAATATGGTGTTTTTCATGGAGTATATCTAGCACAGTTGTTCTTGTGGGATCAAAATCTATCATGTATTTTCCATCACCCAGGTTACCGATTAAACCCGCTTGTGCTTTTGTATTGCCATACCCTATTTTTTTATGACTATAATCAATAGCATTCAAGTCTACATTAAGAAGAACAAGCCTATCTGATAGATGTTTAAATCTTGAAGATTCTACAAATAATTTATCTAAAGTGGTATTTTCAGTGAAAGGGATAGTAGAATCAGACCACGTACTATCAAGTTTATTACCGTTTAAAACGGTTGTTTTTGTTTCCATTTTGGTTTTGGCTTATTTATACACCCCTATCAAGCAGTTTCTTTTATAAATTTTTCCAAAAGAAATTGTGCCATTTCCTTTTCTTGGTGGAATGGAAAAGGGTCAGGCTCGATCCTCTAGTAAGCGAGCGTAAGGTGGGTAGCTAAACCCATCGCAACCGTTCAATTACCTCGGAACGAAGTTTCCTGAAAAATGATTCTCGTCTTCATTGAGATTTGGTGGGTTTTCTACCCACCCTACGCTCGCTACGCTCGCTGATTTTCATTTA
>Ga0233404_10000416_pt1 | contig 11672 bp, 8 predicted proteins | sample Na_oxic_2_MG_FD_179861 | JGI IMG/M metagenome (GOLD analysis project Ga0233404, IMG submission 179861) | Seawater microbial communities from Saanich Inlet, British Columbia, Canada - Na_oxic_2_MG | ecosystem: Environmental > Aquatic > Marine > Inlet | place: Canada: British Columbia | collected...
TTCGTCAATAAAAGCAAAGAAAGTAAATAAACCGACTAACACTAATAACACGATCAATATGCCAGCCAGCACATTTTGAGCAATATATTTATCAAATTTTTTCATATAATGTCACTTGAAATTCAATATTTTGGTTTTTATACTCAGCGCGGGAACAAACTTAACTTTTTTCAATGAGGTAGGTGGGCAAAAAAACACGTTGCCGGCCCCCTACATAAAAGTTTAAGTTATGCCCGTGTATACTATAAACTCATAAGCTTAAAAAAATACTATTTTTCAAAATAGTATTTCTATATCTTATGATATTTCTAAATTATTATTGGGAATAATGAACATGAATAATTCCATTATGGTAATTTTCCCCTATCGTTATCAAGACGTTTGGATGTTTGATGATGAACGAGTGGGGCTAGTGCAAGAACCCTTTGTTTCCGGTATGCCGGAGATTATTGATATTTTTGTACAAGATATTCCTAATGCAACCCAGGGCTTTAAGCTGTTTTTTTCGGCAAGCCCCTTTCCCGGCTATCAAGCTCAACTCACCTGGTGTCGGGAAGAATCTGGGGGCAATTGGTATCGTTGGGAAAAACACCATTTAGAAGGCTGGTTGTGTCCAGCTTTATTTAAATATTTCAGTGAAGCACCCCAAAATCTTTATTGCAAGGCTGAACCCTCGCAAATTTAAAAAGGATATGTCATGCAAACACCGACTCAAACCTCTAAAGTTAGATTTGATAAATGGCTTTGGGCGGCGCGTTTTTTTAAAACCCGTCGCATAGCAACAGAAGCGATCAGCCGTGGTAAAGTTCACCTCAATCAACAGCGTACTAAACCGGCTAAAGAAATAAAAGTGGGTGATCAATTAACTATACGTACAGGTTATATAGAACGCACTGTAATTGTGCAAGGGTTGTCTAAGCAACGTCGCCCTGCATCGGAAGCCGTCTTGCTGTATGAAGAAACGCCGGAAAGTATAAAACAAAATGAGCAAGCGGCTGAATTGCGTCGTCAAACAGGCACATTACGTCAACCAAGAATGGGGCGCCCGACTAAAAAAGAGCGTCGCACAATTGAAAAGTTCATTAATAATTAATGGTTAATGGTTAATGGTTAATGGCAGAATTTAGAAACACATTCAAAGTTAACGTTTCCGAATGAACACTATATATTATTTTTTTAGTAGTGCCCTAATGATTTCAATAATTAATGGTGAAGTATCCCCCATTAACCACTAACTATTAACCACTAACTATAGCTTTTCAGATAAATATTTTGGCGGAAAGACCTGACAGGTTTTGGAAACCTGTCAGGTCTGAGAACTTTTATTTTTCTGAAAAGCTATATTAACGACGACGGCTAATAACTTTGCACTTACCATAATCAAATGGACTGTCTTTAGGTGGATGGCATTGATTGGCAAAAATTTTGGCTTCATCTTGCTCAAATGCTTTGGCTTGCGCCCGCGTTTTTTCAGCTTGGGCGCGAGTTTTAGCATATATTTTTTCTTGCTGTTTAAAATGCTCAATAGTCGCCTGACGTTCCACGGGGTCCTTATGTTCCCATTCACTGGCAGGTATTCCATAAATTGCACGGGTGCCAGCGCAGCCGGCTATCACTAGCCAGGTTAATAATAAAAAAGCGTATAAAAGTTTCATTTAAACCCATACAATAAATTATGTAAGGGCGAACTGACGTGTTCGCCCTCAAGGGACAACGCTGAAAATAATATACGCAAATACTATTTTTCAAAAAATAGTATTTGTAGAAATAAGTTATTTGCGTTAGTTATTTACTGCCACATCCCCAATTAAAAAGAACTCAACATGGAATATAAAGATTACTACAAAATTCTAGGCGTATCGCGTGGTGCTAGTCAAGATGACATTAAACGCGCTTATCGCAAGTTAGCACGTAAATATCATCCGGATGTAAGCAAAGAAAAACAAGCAGAACAACAGTTTAAAGGAATTGGAGAAGCTTACGAGGTCCTGAAGGATCCAAAAAAACGTGCCGCTTATGACCAATTAGGCAACAACTGGCGAGCAGGTGAAGAATTTCGACCTCCTCCTGGTTGGAATACTGGCTTTGGGGGTGGAGGTTTTACCGGTACGCATGTTGATTTCAGTGACTTTTTTGAAAGCCTGTTTGGTGGTAAACCAACGTCGGGGCATCAATATACACGCCGTAGCCCCTTTCAAAAAAAGGGCGAAGATCAACACACTAAAATAGCGATAACTCTTGAAGAAGCTTATCAAGGTACCACCCGAACTCTACAATTACGGGTGCCTGAAATAGATCATCACAGGCAAATACACTCTCAAACACGTACTTTAAATGTTAAAATTCCCCAAGGTGTCATATCAGGTCAAAAAATTCGTCTTCGTTCACAAGGAGCGGCGGGTATAGGCGGTGCCCGTGGTGATTTATATCTGAAAATAGAATTTCAACCTCATCGTCTTTACCATATCGAGGGTCAAGATGTTTATCTTACTTTACCTATTGCGCCCTGGGAAGCGGCTTTGGGTAGCACCGTCGCGGTACCGACTTTAGGTGGAAATGTGGATATGAAAATCCCGGCAGATTCACAATCTGAGCAAAAATTGCGCCTTAAAGGACGAGGACTCCAGGGCAAACCACCTGGTGACCATTATATTGTACTACAAATTGTGACACCAAAAGCTAACACTGAAGCAGCACGGGCATTTTATCGCAAAATGGAACAAGAATTATCCTTCAATCCACGCGAAAATTTGATGGCGTAAAAAAACTGTTTTCTAATTTATCGCTAGGCAAATTTTTGAATTTTTAAAATTTCGTTTAGAAATACCATTTTAAAAAAAATGGTGTAACTACTCAGGGCTTGAGTAAAGGATTGCCACTACAACTGCATACGGGCATAATTTAAACTTTTATGTAGGGCGGATATGTCTTTCTTTTGCCCACTTGCCGTTGCACGAAAAAAACTTTAGGAATCATAAAAATTTAAGTTATGCCCGTGTGCAGTATATAGCTTTTCAGATAAATATTTTGGCGGAAAGACCTGACAGGTTTTGGAAACCTGTCAGGTCTGAGAACTTTTATTTTTCTGAAAAGCTATAGTTACAAAATGGTATTTCTTTATTTCTAAAAAAAGATGTTGGATTATCGTACTCAAACTTTTTGCTGCTAAAAAATAACAAGGGTAAAAAATGGGATTATACTCTTCTGGAACATTCCATACTCTTATTTACAAATTGTCAAATTCTGTATCAAACGTCGGTTAGTTACTGTCAAAAAGTGCTTTGTATAAAGGTAAGCATAAAGATTTTCCAGAGAAAACTCAGAATACTTCATGTGGGGGTAAACGTGCAACGAACCTGACAGGTTTTTTTCACCGAATTTAGAGAAGATACGTCAAAATGTTAGATGGGCAAAAAAACACTGACTTACATACGAAAAATCATTTTAAATCAAATACTTAAATACTTATGTATCACGATGAGCGCAGGCGCGTGGGAACGAGAAAACCCATTCGGGGTTAAATGTGAATAGCCACTAATGTATTTAATGAATCCATATCTATTCATCTCATTCAACGTGATATTGACAAAGTGATTGAACTTCAACGCCATTTTGCAGAACCAAAATTTGCTTCACTGATAAATAAACTCGAACAACAAGTTGAATCTTTTATAAATGCTAATTTTGTAGGGGCAAGACTGACTGGTTGCCCTTTTTTGTATCTCACCCAAACGAAAAACGCTATAATGAGGTGGGCTACAAAAAAACTCATTTAAAAAGTTAAGTTTATGTCTGCGCTGAGTATAATTGCAATCTGGAGGTATTAAAATGAAATTTCAAAGAAGCTTACTGGGTGCCGCATTTTTATATGCCGCTTCCGTTAGTGTCATTGCCGGAACGATCAACTATGAAGGTTCCTCTACCGTTGGCAAGTTTATCGCTGATGCTGATAAAGTTTATACAGCATCCACTTTTAAAATAAACACAGTGCCGGAAAGTGCCGGCGGTGAGCAATGTGCAGCTCGTCGCAAGTGTGATATGGGCGGTGTAGCGCGGAATGTCAATCCAAGATTTTTGACTAAAGGGGTGGTTTCCACGCTGATTGGAAAGGATGCGATTGCTGCCATTGTTAATATTGATAATCCCGTAACGGGATTAAGCTCAGAACAATTGAAGGGCATTTTCACGGGCAAAATCACAAATTGGTCCGAAGTGGGGGGCGATGATTTGCCTATCGAAGCCCTGGTTGTTAAGAGTTCCTCCGCTACGCGAAAAGTTTTCGCCAATGCAATACTTGATGGTGAAAATTATCAAGGGGTGAAAGTTATTACGCCAGACGCGAAAATGCTATCCGCTGTGGCGCGAAAGAAGGGGGCAATTGGGCAACTTAGTTTTGCCTTTCTTATTGGCAAAAAGGGGCTAAAAAGTCTCAGTGTAGATGGTCAAAAGCCAAGTGTCAATAATCCTAATTATCCCATTACCCGAAATTTGTATATTGTGACCAAGGGTATACCGCAGGGCGAAGTCAAAGCCTTTTTAGATTGGGTATTATCGCCTGATGGGCAAAAAGTCGTCAAACAACGTTTTGTTGGTTTGAACATTAAGGAATAAAACTTTAATAACTTGCCAATTTTTCAACCCAAACCTGACAGGTTTTCAAAACCTGTCAGGTTTAATCTTTGATCTTATGAAATTTTTATTCCTAAGGAATAAAACTTTAATAACTTGCCAATTTTTCAACCCAAACCTGACAGGTTTTCAAAACCTGTCAGGTTTAATTTTTGATCTTATTAAATTTTTATTCCTAAACATTAATTATAAGAAATCCGATTTCTTGAAAAAATCGGATTTTTGGTAGGATAAAAGACAGATAACTGATAACAGATAACTGATAATGAGTATTCACAATAAGTTTATTATCATCATTAGTTCTTTTGTCGTCTTCATGATTGCTACCGTTATTATTTCTTTATACATGATCAACGGTAAAACGGCTGATGCAGCAATCATAGGCATCGCAGCTAGACAACAAATGCTAATCGTCAAAATCGAAAATGAGACGAGGGCTATGATAGCTTTGTTGGAAAGCGAATCATCTACAAAGGAACAACGGCAAAAACTTGAAAAAATGGTGATTTTTTTTGACAGATCCTTATTGGCTTTGAAAAACGGCGGTATGGCTGAAAATAGTGGCAGGGCAAACATTAAATTACCAGCGAGTACAAGGCAGATTGAAATGCAATTGGATAAAGTGCAAAGCTTATGGAAGCCAGCTTTTGAAGCACTTAATATTATTCTCGATCCACAGGTAGATATTATTTCGGATAAGTTCTATGATGCCATTGATGCTCTAAATGATTCTTGGGTACCTATTTTGGCGGAATCTGTCAAAGCTGTGATTTTGTTGGAACAGGCTTCAGATAAAAAAGTTACCCAGCTCAAGCTATTTCTTTTCGTCGTATTATTATTAACCTTTGTGGTTGCCCTCTTTTCCCTATTTTTCGGTAAAAAGCATATTGTTATGCCTATAAAAATGATGTTAAAGGCGACGGATGGATTCTATTGTGGAAATGACGATATGAATTATCGTTTACCTGATTTTGGTAAAGATGAAATTGGGCAAATTGCCAAAGCGATTAATGGTATGTGCGACAATATCCATATCGCTTATGAGTCTCTGCATAAAAGTCATGATGAAGCTTTACGTATTAATCATGCCCTTGATAATGTCATAACCAGTGTGTTAATAACCAATGATAATTACCAGATTATTTATGTTAATCATGCCGCCAAACAACTCTTCCAACAAACCGAGGCTAAACTACGCGAAGTATTACCTGATTTTGAGTACAATCATTTATTAGGTACTAGAATTGATATATTTAATACCCATCCGCGTGAATTGTTAGATAAACTCACAACCACACATCATACCCATATAGCGATAGATAATCTTTATATTGACATCAGTATCAATCCTGTATTCACTAAAGAAAAACAACGTTTAGGTTGGGTGACGGAATTTCGTGATCGTAGCACCGAAATAGCGACAGAGCAGGAAGTCAATGCCGTTATGTATGCCGCTTCTCAAGGAGATTTTCAACAACACATTAATCTCTCATCTAAAACGGGATTTTTCAAAACTTTTAGCGAAATTATTAATCAAATGTTGGATTTAAACCTTCAGATGATTGAAGAGCTAAAGCGTGTTTTTGCGGCGATGGCTCATGGTGATTTAACTCAAACCATGACTTTAAATTATGCCGGTTCGTTAGAGCAGTTGAAAACTGAAATCAACTCCACAGTGAATCAATTGACTGTGGTTATGAACGCAATTAAGGAAACCGCAGATACGGTCAATCATGCTGCCGTTGAAATTTCCCAGGGTAGTCTCAGTTTAAGCCAACGAACTGAGGAACAAGCTGCAGCTTTAGAAGAAACCGCAGCGAGTATGGAAGAAATGACTAGTACAGTGCAGAAAAATGCGAAACATGCCAATGAAGCCGCAAAATTGGCTGTTGATGCGAAAGAATGTGCTATAAATGGTGGAAAAGTCGTTGGCAGTGTTGTAGCAGCCATAGCTGAAATCAATAAAAGTAGTCAACAAATAGCTGATATTGTTAGTGTTGTTGATAATATTGCATTTCAAACGAATTTGTTAGCACTAAATGCTGCAGTAGAAGCGGCGCGTGCTGGTGAACAAGGGCGTGGGTTTGCAGTCGTTGCCACAGAAGTGCGTCATCTTGCCCAACGTAGTGCAACTGCCGCTAAAGAAATTAAGGGATTAATACAAGATAGTGTAAGTAAAGTTGAAGAGGGTACCCGTTTAGCCAATCAATCCGGTACCAGTTTGGAAGGCATTGTAACCGTAGTCAGGAAAGTTAGTGATATTATTGCGGAAATTGCCGCCGCTAGTCACGAACAGTCAGCCGGCATTCAGCAAGTCAATAAGGCATTAATCCAAATGGATCAAGTCACTCAGCACAATGCCGTTTTAGTTCAAGAATTAGCCAATGCCAGCCAATCTATGAAAAAAGATGCTCAAAATCTTAAAGAGCATGTTGCCTTTTTCAAGACTGGTAAAACGACGGCACCTGTCATAGTTAAAAAACCTGACGAAATTAGAAAATTGCCCCTCCCAAATCCTAACATTCCCAGTTTTTTCCAACAAGATGATGATGAATGGAAGGAATTTTAAATTGAAGTCGTTCTTTCTTTGAAAAAACCTGACAGGAATCAAAAACCTGTCAGGTTTATAGCAGGATTATACTGATTTTTTTTCACGCTATAGCTTTTCAGATAAATATTTTGGCTTCAAGACCTGACAGGTTTTGGAAACCTGTCAGGTCTGAGAACTTTTATTTTTCTGAAAAGCTATATAAAGAAATTTGCTACCAAAGTCTTAAAACGACTGCACCCTTTATGATTAGGGCATTTATGTATTAAATGCGCCATTCAAGTGTTGCTTGAATCGCTTTAAATCATTTTCCACGTCTGCATTTTTAAGCACATCGTGGCAAGAAAATGTCGGTAGTGGTGCCATCCCAAAAAACTGATAGTTTTTATGCAGCCACATAAAAACTCCATCAACTCCCTTACCCTCAAAGAACTGATTAGGGTCTTCAAAGGCTTCAAACGGCGCATTCCATGTCGTGGAAATCATATATTTCTTGCCCTGCATGAATCCACCTGACCCATATTTTTTGCTCAAGTCCGAACGAGTGCGACCATCATCTTTACAAAACACTTCTCCAAGCCCCGATGTATGTACCTCATCAATGTACTTCTTAAAAATATAAGGCACACTCATCCAATAAACCGGCGTTTGCACAAACACAAAATCTGCCCATTTGTATTTCTCCAGTTCTTCAGCAATATCATAACCACTTTCCACAATGGTTGTTTTGATATCATAACCCATGCCACTAAGAATATCCTTAGCGGCATCAATAAGAGTTTGGTTGAGTTTGCCTTCGGCAAAACCTTCATAACGCTGATGTGCGTTAATCAATAATACTTTTTTCACAAAAAATACCTCCAATACGTTCAAAATGGATGGTGCATGAAATAACTTCGTCAAATCAAAGTCAAAACCAGACCTGCCAGGTTAAAACCAAACCTGGCAGGTCAAAACCAGACCTGCCAGGTTAAAACCAAACCTGGCAGGTCAAAACCAGACCTGCTAGGTTAAAACCAAACCTGGCAGGTCAAAACCAGACCTGCTAGGTTAAAACCAAACCTGCCAGGTCAAAACCAAACCTGCCAGGTCAAAGACAATCAGAGCTATATTGGACTTTTGTTTTGACCTGGCAGGTTTTGTTTTTAACCTGCCAGGTCTGTTTTTGAAGTTGACGAAATTATTTTATGCACATTCCTAATCAGAAGAAAGCACCTTACGATCATTTAAATCTTGCAAGGGTCGTGCATTGTGAGAATAAACAGCTTGATATTGTTTCAACTGTTCAGTTGAAATCGACATCGGCTGTTTGAGTACAATCCAGTTGACCCCTTCCGTGCAAGGTGGTGTGGTCAAAGAACCATCATAGTTGTAGTAATTTCTATCCTTGGGTAACAGTTGGTTAATATCAATCTGCACATCATGTTTTTGGGGTTCCACCACAGTTGTCGGCATAACGTTCCACAAAGTTTCAATGAGGGGATTAGCCACTTCACCCACCTTTAAAAACAGTGCCACTACCGCGATTTTGTCCTGATCATTCTGATGCACTAGATGGATCACCATATCAGAACGTATATCATTAACTGCCCCTTCGCTAGGCGTATGGGTATGGAATTGGAGCAATTGATAGGTTTCATCACCCATTTTTAAACTGCCGGCTTCATCAGCTGTCATCTCGACAGTATGTCCATTGTTCTCAATCACCAATGGAATGGGGGTATAATTAAATTCAAGCGGAGGTAAATCTGCTGCTGTTGTACTATCAACTATATTGATGGGAGATTGCTTTTTACCAGTGGCACACGCAGCGTATTCTTCAGACAAACTCCCCCAATGTTCAGGACCAGTGTCACCTTCATAACTCCAATGCGTATCCTGGGATGTCTCTTGAGCGTTTTCATCCACACTGATCTCATTGTTATCATCGGCATTGCAAGTCGTTACTTGTAAACCGAGTGCCGCTATTATCGCAATCGCGTGGGTTTTATATAACATTAATTTTTCCTGTTTATTGAAAAAAGCCAGTGAAAATATTTCATCATTTTTTATTCTAACATATCAAACTTCAAAAATATCAACTTGATTACAAAAAAAAGTTCTTTCAAAAAAGACACCTTCATATTCCTACAAAAGTGAACAATGAGCCTTAGAATAAATGATCTCCGCACTGCGAAAATTACTACGTTTCTTTGGCTAAAAGCGGGCGGAGGTATCAGCCAACTAAATCAGTTATTAAATGCTCTTTAGGGTACGAAAGCGCATAGCCAATGCCATTTGCGTTAAGGATAATTTCATACTGGTAGGGTGGGCAAGGTGTTTTTCTTGCCCACCGATTCTGGGCAGGTGGGCAACAAAAAGACGTTGCCCACCCTACATAAAATTTTTAACGCAAATGGCATTGAAGCGCATAGTCTCAGAAACTTCGGCTCGAAACTGTGCAAGATCATTTATTTTGAAGCTTTTTTCTAACTTAACTGTAAACGACTTTTGAAGGGTGCCAAAACTTGGTTTCTAAGAATTTACTTTTCTGAACATCTATATGATATAATTTATTTTGCTAGGGGTGCCATTGTTGGCTGAGAACACACCCTTTGAACCTGAAACAGCTTGTACTGGCGTAGGGAAGCTTGTATCTACCGGTTTCTTTTGCGCTAAGTGTTTTTTTATTAAATCAAAGTATACTGTACACGGGCATTAAACTTTTATGTAGGGTGGGCAAGTGTTTTTTTGCCTTACCTCATTAGAAAAGTTCAGTTTGTTCCCGCGTTAAGTATAACTACTCAGGGCTTGAGTAAAGGATTGCCCTTACAACAATATTCTTTTGGCGAGTTCCGAAAATATTTTTATGTAGGGGCAATCCCTTATGGTTGCTCTGAGAAGTTACAAATCAAAAAGGTAATGATTACACCATGAGCACAAACCCTCCAGATATTTTAAGTCAAACCGCCAAAATTGATGCGATCTCAACTCAACCCTTTCCCAATTCCAAAAAAATTTATATTATCGGTAGTCGCCCCGATATCCGGGTACCTATGCGGGAGATCACTTTATCAGATACCGTATTAGAAAATGATGAGCGTGAAATTAATCCGCCTGTCACGGTGTACGATCCATCGGGGGTGTACACTGATCCCGATGTGAGTATTGATGTACGTCAAGGAATACAAAATGTACGAAGCGCATGGATAGAAGAACGGGGCGATACGGAAACTTTGCCCTCAATCACTTCACGCTACGGGCAACGCCGTCAAATTGATCCTGCGTTAAAATCATTACGTTTTGCCCATCTTCGTCCACCGCGCCGCGCTAAAGCCGGACAGAATGTCACACAAATGCACTACGCCCGTCGTGGCATCATTACTCCCGAAATGGAATTTATTGCTATTCGCGAAACCCAACGCTTACAAGCTGTCCATGATTCAAAGCTATTAGCCCAACATCCAGGGGAATCGTTTGGGGCATCAATTCCTAAAGAAATCACCCCTGAATTTGTTCGTGATGAAGTGGCGCGGGGACGCGCTATTATTCCGGCGAATATTAATCACCCCGAATTGGAACCAGTTATTATTGGGCGCAATTTTTTGGTAAAAATTAACGCCAATATTGGCAATTCTGCCACCACCTCTTCTATTGAGGAAGAAGTTGAAAAAATGGTTTGGTCAATTCGCTGGGGAGGAGACACGGTGATGGATTTATCCACCGGCAAAAATATCCATGAAACCCGTGAATGGATTTTGCGAAATTCCCCGGTTCCAATCGGCACGGTACCGATTTATCAAGCCTTAGAAAAAGTCGATGGCAGAGCAGAAGAATTAACCTGGGCATTATTCCGCGATACTTTAATTGAACAAGCAGAGCAAGGGGTAGATTATTTTACGATTCATGCAGGTGTGCGCCTCGCTCACATTCCCCTTTCCGCCACGCGATTAACCGGCATCGTTTCACGGGGCGGCTCTATCATGGCTAAATGGTGTTTAGCTCACCATCAAGAAAGTTTTCTCTATACCCATTTTGAGGAAATTTGTGAAATTATGAAAGCTTATGACGTGGCTTTTTCACTAGGAGATGGTTTGCGTCCAGGCTCCATTGCAGACGCTAATGATGCGGCGCAATTCGCCGAGTTAGAAACATTAGGCGAATTGACCAAAATTGCCTGGCAACATGACGTACAAACCATGATAGAAGGTCCCGGTCATGTACCCATGCACTTGATACGGGAAAACATGGATAAACAATTAAAAGAATGCCATGAAGCTCCATTTTATACCCTGGGGCCTTTAATCAATGACATTTCTCCTGGCTATGATCACATTGCCTCTAGCATCGGTGCAGCAATGATTGGCTGGTATGGATGTGCCATGCTTTGCTATGTCACCCCCAAAGAACATTTAGGATTGCCCAATAAACATGATGTACGGGAAGGGATCATTGCTTATAAAATAGCAGCCCACGCTGCTGACTTAGCCAAAGGTCATCCTGGGGCGCAATATCG
>Ga0233404_10000417_pt1 | contig 11668 bp, 9 predicted proteins | sample Na_oxic_2_MG_FD_179861 | JGI IMG/M metagenome (GOLD analysis project Ga0233404, IMG submission 179861) | Seawater microbial communities from Saanich Inlet, British Columbia, Canada - Na_oxic_2_MG | ecosystem: Environmental > Aquatic > Marine > Inlet | place: Canada: British Columbia | collected...
TGGGCGTTGCCTTATTCACCACAATCTGATCACCTATCAATAATGTCGGCTGTATGGGTAGCATTTTACCATCGCGCATAAAAGAATAAGCTTCATCAGGGGGGCAGGCTGCATTGCTAACCGTAACGGATAAAGGCGGTGCCTTGTCAAGCTTATAAGACGGCGTTTGATGATGCACGCCTATAGTTCCCTCATAACTGAGATCAAGTGAAAGCGTGTTTTTATCCGTGTTGATAGTAACTTGATCGCCTTCCTGTAGCTGCGTAAAAAATTTCACCGCTAGGCTTTGCCCATCGCGTGTCAGCGAATAAACACCATGGACACAATTAAAATAATCAATTTGCCCCATGATGTCAGCGGCTTGAACATTACCAACAAATGTGCATACTAAAGCACTGATAGTAAAACGTTTTAAATCAATTTTCATAAACAAAATTCCGTGACTTTTATATATAGATGTGTTCAGATAAATAACTTCATAAGGAAGGGCGAACACACAGGTTCGCCCCTACGTCAAGCATTTTATTGTAGGGGCAGACCTGCGTGTCTGCCCTCCTTTTACTGTAGGAATTTATTTATCTGAACTTCTATAGTGTTTATTCAAAAATATTCCCAAAGCTTCAACTTTGGGATTTTTACATGAGTTTCCTGATGGAGACTATCTAACCATTGTGACATATTCTCCAATCCTCAACCTATTTTATGGTGAGCAAATATGCTTGAAACTCGGTACCAAATACTATGTAACAAACGCATGTTTTTCTTATTTCAATTATTTGTAAATGGGTTCAATGGCATGGGATATAAACTTTTTCCAATACTTCTTGATATTCTCGGCTAACATTGCTATCAATAGTTATACCGCCACCGCTTTTATAAATCAATTGATTCGGATTTTTTTCAATAAACCGAATCATCACAGCACTATCTAATTGCTCACCATCAAAATATCCAAAAACACCGGTAAAAAATCCCCGCCTATAACTTTCAACTTCTTTTATAATTTCAAGCGTTTTTATTTTTGGTGCCCCCGAAATCGAACCAGCGGGCAATAACGACAGTAAAATATCACCCATTCGCTCATGCCAGGTATTTTCTAAAACGCCGCTAATTTCTGAACTCACTTGTAAAAGTGCTTTTGGACCTGCTTTGATTTTATCTATGTATCTGAATTTATTGACTTTTACTTTTTTCGCTACCATGGATAAATCATTTCTAAGCAGATCCACCACCATTGTATGTTCCGCTTTTTCTTTTTCATCAGCTAAGATTTTTTCACGAGCGTTTGGGATAAAAGCATCAATGGTGCCTTTCATAGGATAGGTTTTAATCAAATTATTTTTTATATTAATAAATCTTTCCGGTGAAAAAGTCACAAATTGATCTTTAAAATAAAGTTTAAAAGGAGCTTGACTCGCAAAAAAGATATTTAATAATGATGTATTAACTTCTATTTCGGTAGGAAAAGTTAAATTAAGTAGATAAGTATTGCCCTCAACCATTTCTTTGATAACACGATTAAAAGCCACCGTGTATTGAGAAAGGCTGATCGCTTTTTTTTTTAATTGATACAGTTTACTTTTAAAATTATCACGACTGTTCACATTGGAAAATCCATCAATAGAAAAAAATATCTGATTATCTAATTTATCCAAGGGGGCAATATAAAAATTGTTGATTTCAAAATCAATCACAAATAAAAAAGGTATTTTTGCTTTACCTAATTGGTTTAATTTATTTCTCATGTTATTTGTATAAAGTACAACGGATTGGTAGTCCCTACAAACCAGTAGAGGTGTTAATTTTTTGTGGGATCGCTACAAAATTTTTCGGGGATAATCCAAAATATTACTGTCCACTTGGGCTCCCTACATTTCATATATAGTTTTTCACATAAATAACTTCACAAAACCTGCTAGGTTTCCAAAACCTAGCAGGTTTGATCGAGAAATGATTTTTCTGAACATCTATAGTTCCCTGTTTTTTTTGATAGCGGGAAAACTGAAATGCCCCCCAACCAATTTTTTCAAAAAACTTTGTTTCCAAAATGTTAGAATATTTTTTCGTATTTACATACTATAAACCTTCTTAAAATTTAGAAATTATTTTATATTGTTATCAAAATTTGATCTTTTTATCAACTATATGCATCCATTACATACCATTTGGCTATCTTTTTTTAACATTTGTCGCTTACGTTCAGGTCCACAGGACCTACCAACATCAAGTATTTTATTAGCCCTGACTTTACTACTTTATACAATGATAAGTGGGGCATTATCATTGATGCAATTTTCGGTGAAGGACGCTATCTTATTGACTATTGGCGATACCGGTTTGCTGGTGATTTTAACGAGCAGTTTATTGTATGCAGCCCATTATCCAACACGGATTACGCAGACGCTGATTGCCGTAGCAGGTACCGGTTGCGTGTTTGGAATACTGAGTCTGCCCTGGATATTTTGGATAGAATTTTATGAAGGCGATATGAGTCTGCCGGTGTTATTATTATTAAGCATCGTCGTGTGGAATTTTGTAGTTTATACCCATATTTTGCACCTTGCTTTAGAAATACCTTTTTTCTTAGCTTCCATTTTAACGGTAATAATATACCTATTGACATTTAGTGTTTTAAGTCAAATCGTTCCATTAGTCAACTAATATGCACATACATATCTTAGGCATTTGCGGTACTTTTATGGCGGGTATTGCGCTTCTTGCCAAGCAGCAAGGTTATACCGTGACGGGGTCGGATGCTGCTACTTATCCCCCTATGAGTACACAATTAGAAGCATTAGGGATTGAATGTCATAGCGGCTATTCAGCCAGGAATTTAATCCCACAACCAGAGGTTGTCATAATTGGTAATGCCTTATCACGCGGTAATCCAGAAGTTGAAGCAGTATTTAATCAAAGGTTGCCCTATATTTCTGGTCCACAATGGTTATCTGAACAGATATTAGCTAAACGCTGGGTATTAGCAGTCGCGGGGACCCATGGCAAAACGACTACTTCTAGTATGTTAGCTTGGATTTTAGAAGAAGCTAACTTATCACCGAGTTTTTTAATAGGAGGTGTGCCGGAAAATTTTGGGGTATCGGCGCGTTTAGTAGAAGCCAGTCCCTTTTTCGTGGTAGAGGCTGATGAGTATGATACAGCCTTTTTTGATAAGCGTTCTAAATTTGTACATTATCATCCGAACACTTTAGTGTTAAATAATTTAGAATTTGATCATGCCGATATTTTTCCAGATTTAGCGGCAATTCAGCGCCAGTTTCATCATCTCATACGCACCGTGCCGGGTAATGGTTTAATTATTTATAAAAATCAAGAAGTTGCAATTGATGAGGTGCTAAAACAGGGGTGTTGGACACCCCAGGAAACGATAGGCAATAGCGACAGCGATTGGTACGCCAAGTCTTTAACTCAAGATCACCGTCATTTTGAAATCTGGCATAAAAATCAGCCGGTGAGTGAAATCAAGTGGGATTTAATAGGGCAATACAATGTTCATAATGCGTTAGCCGCGATGAGTGCTGCCCATCATGCCGGAGTACCGATTGCAGTAGCGTGTGAGGCATTAGAACAATTTAAAAGTGTCAAGCGGCGCTTAGAATTACGGGGGGTAAAGAAGGGTATCAGCGTATATGATGATTTCGCGCATCATCCAACGGCTATTGCGGCTACCATTGAAGCGTTACGACAACGAGTGGGGCTGCAAAGAATTATTGCGGTGCTAGAACCGCGTTCTAATACGATGCGTATGGGTATTCATAAAAATGAGCTAATGCCTGCATTGCAAGGCGCGAATATAGTCGCATTATATCAACCCAAAAATCTTGGTTGGTCGTTGTTCCAAACAGCCAAATCTTTGGAAAAGGCGCAGGTATTTGAACAAGTCGGTGCTTTAATTGAGTATTTGATAAGCATTGCGCGAAGCGGCGATCATATTTTAATCATGAGTAATGGTAGTTTTGAAAATATTCATCAGCGTCTATTATTAATGCTTAATGATTAATGGGGATTATATTCAAAAGTTAGAAATCCGATTTTTGAAAAAAATCGGATTTCTTTTATACCATCACTGATAACTGATAACTGATAACTGAATATGGCGACTATTACTTTGGCTATCACGGGGGCTTCAGGGGCGGCGTATGGTTTGCGCTTATTAGAACAATTGCTCATGGCAAAACAAACCGTGTATTTATTGGTGTCTGCCCCAGCGCAAATCGTGATCAGTATGGAAACCGATTTAAAATTATCTTCACACCCAGCCACAATACAAACCGTCTTGAGTGAACGTTATCACGCCGCGTCTGGACAATTACACGTATTGGGACGTGAACAATGGACGGCACCCATTGCCAGTGGTAGTGCCGTTCCACGATCTATGGTGATTTGTCCTTGTAGTAGTGCTACCCTTGCAGCTATCGCCAATGGCTTAAGTCGTAGTTTGATTGAAAGGGCAGCGGATGTCATATTAAAAGAACAACGTCAACTTATTTTAGTCCATCGAGAAACACCCTTGTCTGTTATTCATTTGGAAAATATGTTGCGTTTAGCAAAAATGGGCACTTTAATTTTACCCGCCAGTCCCGGTTTTTATCACCACCCACAGAGTGTTAATGATATAGTCGATTTCGTTGTGGCGCGAGTGCTTGACCATTTGGGTATAGCCCATCATTTATTACCGCCCTGGGGCGACAAAAAACTTTCAAATATAGACATTGCTGAAAAATAATTTTAGACGATAAACCTGTCAGGTATTCAAAACCTGACAGGTTTTTGTTTGAAATTTTTGAGGATTTCTTAAATGAACCAAAACCTATTTATTATCTGGCTAATATTGATTTTTTCTATGCCATTATATGCAGCTTATGATGATGATTATGATTATGATGATGATGCTGCTCCTACCGTCAAAAAATATGTCCATTGGCCCAATGGAGATCATTACTACGGTGATTATGAAGCTAATCAGCGTATGGGCAAAGGTACTTATATCTGGGCGAATGGGGATCACTATAAAGGTGAATTTTTTGAGGGCAAGCGTGATGGACGTGGAGTCTATATTTGGAACAATGGTGATCGCTATAAAGGCGATTATATGGACAACAAGCGCGATGGTGAAGGAACATACACCTGGTCCAATGGTGACCAGTTTAAAGGCGATTTTGCTGACGGTAAACATGATAAAGAGCAAGGTAAAATCATTCCTGCCTCCTCAAAAAAGGCACAATTCATATCCAAATCGCCAACCATTAAAATAACCGCTAGCGGTCAATCCAAGTATGCGCCTGATGAACCGACTCCAGCAGACATTGCTGAAAGTAGCAATACTGATAAAAAGACGATGGTAGCAGAAATGGATGAGCATGACTTTGATGACGTTACCGATGATGAGAGTGAATTCGACGATGTTCATGCAGAAATAACGATCATTGAAGCTGATGACAGCGATTTTGAAGATGCTGAAAAAGTAACCTTGGATGAAGTTGGTGAAGCTGATGAAGTCAATGACAGTTATTTAGAAGACGCTGATGAAAAAACAAGCGTTACTGAAAACGACGATTTAGAAGGTGCCAAAGATAAAATCACACTAGCCGATATTGATAATAATGATACAGAAAAAGCAGTAACCAGTACTGATGACAGTGAACCTAAGACAATCTCACCAGAAACCCTAGCGGCTGATGAAACGACCGTAGCACCAACCAAAGATATTACACAAAATGACATAACAGATAGCTCAAAAGATATTACACCCAACAACACAACAATACTTAATGGTTTTGTAAAGGTCAAATGGCCTAATGGCGATATCTACGAAGGTGAATATCAAAACGGAAAACGCACCGGCCAAGGTAGATATATTTGGGCGAATGGTAATCGCTATGAGGGCGAATTTGTTGAGAGTAAACGTCATGGAAAAGGTATCTATACCTGGACTAATGCGGATCGCTACGAAGGTGAATATGTTAATGATAAGCGTCATGGTCAGGGCTTATGTATTTGGGCTAATGGAGATCGTTATGAAGGAGAGTTTGTTAATGGTCAGCGTCATGGTAAAGGTAAATTGATCTGGGTTGAAGGGGAAATTTATGATGGCGACTTTGTTGAAGGACAACGAACGGGTAAAGGTGTTTATATTTCCAGCGGCGGAGATCGTTATGATGGCAATTTTGAAAACGGTAAACGTACAGGGAAAGGTGTTCTCATTTCAGCCGATGGTTCTCTTCAAACGGTAGAGTTTAATCAAAATCGCTATATTCTCCAAGAATTAGAATTTAAAAACGGTAAACTCGTTGAGGAGGGTGTACTCGTGTCTGCCGGTACAGAGGAAAAGCAAGATAAAACCAGCAGCGAATAGACAATGATGGTAAGACAAAATTTTTTGAACGACTAATTACTCAATGTTCAAGTTAAAACTGGCTGATATACTAATATTATCCATAATACATAAAGTGGCTTAATTCTATCTATCTGTCATCCATCAATTTACTGCGTTTGTCGCAACCGTTCAAATTTAGCGTAATTATATCATATTTTTACCTTTCAAAAAAGGAGACCTTATCTCGAAAAGGGCAAGCACAATATTTTTGAAGGGTGTCCAAAAAAGTTTCAATTAGCTCATACTATATTAGCAGTTTAAAATATGCTGAACTATTAAATATCTTATTGATTTTATTAGAATATTTAACGGCGATTAAGTTGACATATCAAAAAACAGGGTATAATATATAATATATAGGCAATTGGAGAATGGGTGATATACAATATTGCTCTTGGTTGGATGACAAGAAAAATAGTATATTAGGTCGTCTTGATCTGGGGTGTTAAATTTGGTTTAATTTCTCTCCAGATTTTTGTTCCATTATAAATAAGGCAACTTGCAAAAAATAATATACCAGTCATGGGATTGGAAGCCATAAAGGATTACACCCACAGTAATCTGATGCTTGTAGGGGCAATCCCACGCACAAGCCCTCAATAGTATTATTTGGGAGTTGCCTTAATAGAAATCTCTACAATTCAGTCATCATAAATTAAGGTGAGAACAAATGCGTGACCATTTCTCAATTTGAGAAAAGTTTTTCAATATTGAGAAATGTTTCTCAATTTGAGAGAACAAAATAAAAGCTGTTTATGAAAAAATGCTTATAAAACAAATGCTTGACTTAATATCTAAAAGTGGAATGGATATTGCCATGTATAGAGACAAGGATATTTAGTAATTTCTTAGGTAACTCGAAAAAATTAATATACCACTTCTTCACCCAAAATAGTATTTGTAAATGTCGGATGAAAAATGACCCGCCCTAGGACGGCAGATTTTTTTACACTCCAGTCCTGCTCCTAGCCAATCCTATCAATCCAGATTTTGTTTATAAGGAGGCTTTTTATGAAGATGTTTAAATACAAAGCCTCTACATTGTTAAGTATTGCAATGTTTGGAAACGGTTTATTTGAAGGGTGTCCAAAAAAGTTTCAATTAGCTCATACTATATTAGCAGTTTAAAATATGCTGAACTATTAAATATCTTATTGATTTTATTAGAATATTTAACGGCGATTAAGTTGACATATCCAAAAACATGGTATAATATATAATATATAGGCAATTGGAGAATGGGTGATATCCTGATCCTAGCCAATCCTATTAATCCATGTTTTGTTTATAAGGAGGCTTTTTATGAAGACGTTTAAATACAAAGCCTCTGCATTGTTAAGTATTGCAATGTTTGGAAACTGTTTAGTAGCTTGCTTATTTTGTAAGGAGAGCAATATTATGAAAAACATTTTTGGTTTAATGACACTCATTGTCATGCTAGTGCATCCAAGCGTTCTTGCAGATGAACATTCTGAAGGATGCGGGGTTCAAAATAGTCAACCCGTTTATCTCCGGATGGAGAGACCCTCGTCAGGTATCTCTTCAACACAAGTTTACATGATGGATGGAGAGAAAAAAGTTTTGGTTTATAGCGGTGCATCAGGAGAAGGCTATTCGTTCTCCGATGGAGAATTTGGTGATCCTCCCAAAGGGTACGACCGGTATCAGGACTCCAAATGGGCGGGTACTGAGTATGAGGGGATATTCAATGACATGATTTTAGCAGTCTTACCTTTTGAAGGGACTGTGACGGGGTGGTCATGTAGTAATACCTCAATGGGAAATTGTGATTATAATGATCGAAATTTTAAGACTTACTACAGTATAGAGTATAACGATTACCTTGATCAGGTGTATCGGGAAAATTTCCCACCAGCAACCGAATGTCTTCTGACTTATGAAGACGGTTGGAATGAAGGCATAGCCAAATGCCAAAATGACCCGGCTTCTTGTGGAATAACAGCGAGTTGCCCTCATGTTGATACCCACGCTTTATTTTCACCAAGCGATGGTACTTTGAGCATTCCGGCGGTAGATGTACCTGATTCATTTGGTGGTATCACAACTTATTGGGCAGAAATGTCTCTTGTACCGGGTGAGGGATTGGTGTTTTCTGTTACTAATGCAGAGCCAATTCAAACAGAAACACCACCGTCATCATCTTCTGACCGTTATACAGACAATGGCGATGGTACTGTTACAGATAACCGTTCCGGACTGGTGTGGCTGAAAAACGCGAATTGTTTTAACTGGCAGAAGTGGGATGCGGCTATGCAAAGTGCAGCTAATTTGGCTAGTGGACAGTGTGATTTGAGTGATGGTTCGACATCGGGTATATGGCGTTTACCATCCAAAGAAGAATGGGAAGCGATGATAGATGAAAACTATGAACAGCCTGCACTTTCCAACAAAGCAGGTACGGATAAGTGGACAGAGGGTGATATTTTCCTGGACGTACAGTCGAACACGTACTGGTCGTCTACCACCGACGCGAGCGACACTACCTTCGCTTGGTACATGGGCCTTGGTAGCCACTACGTAGGCAACGTCCCCAAGGTTGCCACCTGTTATGTGTGGCCAGTACGCGACGGAGTGTGACCCGTTTAATGCAAAAGCAACCCAGAACAATGGGTTGCGTGGCATTAGAACCGGCTAGACATAGTCGGTTTAACTTAAGATATAAGGGAGATGAAAATTCTCCACTCTACATACAAGAGTAAGCCAATACCCCTAGTCACTTTAAGAATTGTCTGCTTAATAGGCTAGAGCGGGGTGTAATGTAGCCAACAACTGGTTTAGCAGTTGAATCGGAGCTAGGCGAGTAAGTCATGGTTAAGAAATTGAACCAACGGATATACATAAAACGCGGTGAGCACCAAGGTGAAGCTAAAGAAAGCAACTTCTGATATATGACAAGGCAATAGGGTATCCGCTTCCCTATTGGTATGCCTTAATATCCCGTGTAGAGTTGGAACCTAAAACTTATATTGTTATATTTTAGGAACGGAGGGAAGAGAGCGCGTAGTCTGACAGAAGACAGTCAGAAGCTTAGGCAGGTGAACAGCGCGTCAACTCGAAAAGATTGTAGGAAAAGCCAATGACTTACTGTAATGGTGAGTATATGCCCATGCCTACACTGTAATTATTAGAACAATACTATCGTCAAGTGCAACAAGTACGTTATGAAACACAATAACAATAGTAGCTTAGACGCAAAATTGAAACCAGGACAAAAGTGGAATCAAATCAACTGGGTCAAGGTGGAGAAATTTGTTCTAAGACTTGAAAGAAGTATTGCAAAAGCAGTTGAACATCATAACTTTGCAACGGTTGCAAAGTTAAGAAGGATATTTAGAACGTCAAATAATGTGAGATTATTAAGTGTGAGAAAAGTCACACAAGATAATCGTGGTAAAAAAACGGCTGGAGTGGATGGAAAGGTCATCACATCAGAAAAAGAGAGGTGGCAGTTAGCAAGCAATGTAAATATTGATGGAAAGTCTAATCCATTACTAAGGGTATGGATACCCAAGTCAAACTCCAAAGAACTCAGGCCGTTAGGGATACCAACCATTGAAGACCGTGTCAAGCAAATGATGCTCAAGTTAGAAATAGAGCCAATATATGAAGTACAAGCCGAACCAAACGTTTATGGATTTCGACCCGCAAGGAGTGTGCATGATGCCATTGAAGCCTGTTTTATTGCCATTGGGTGTAAGAAAGAAGGTGCTTGGGTTTTAGAAGGTGACTTTTCAAAGTTCTTTGATAATATCAATAAAGAACATATGCTTAAAATGATTAAATCGTTAGGCATAACCGACAAAGAAACTTTACAACAGGTTCAAGCATGGATAAAAAGTGGGGTAATTGATAAGGAGGTTTTCACCAAGACTGACAAAGGAACTCCACAAGGCGGAGTCATTTCACCGCTACTAGCCAACATTGCACTGCATGGCATGGAGAACATGCTACACGATTGGGTAAACACATGGAAAGGAACAAAACGAAGTAACCACCAAGGCTTTAGTGTCATCCATCAGATACGCAGATGACTTCGTGGTCATTCATAAAGAGCGAGCGGTAGTAGAAGAAGCCAAACAACGTATTGAAGAGTGGTTAGATAATGGAATTGGTGTCAAGTTGAACCAAACTAAAACTAAAATCACACATACCACCAAAGGGTTTGACTTCTTAGGATTTAATGTGAGGCAATACCGTGTCAATAATGGGTCTCAATTAAAGTTTTTAACCAAACCCAGCAAGGACAAGGTTAAATCGCACATGGAAAGTATTCGACAAGTGACAAAAACAATGCGAGCGGTGAGTACGGAAACTCTTATTGACAAATTGAATCCGATAATAACCGGATGGTCTAATTACTATTCAAGTGCCGCATCCAAAAAGACACTTAATTGGTGTGACAATCAAATGTTTATAAAATTATGGAAATGGGCAACCAGAAGACATAACGATGACCATAAATGTAAGCGGTGGATTAAGAATAAGTATTTCAAACGTATTGGTACCAGAAATTGGGTATTTGCAACAGTGGATGATAAAGGCAAGCCAATCAAACGGCTCAAGTCTCATTCAAAAACCAAAATTGTACGACACGTCAAGGTCAAAGGCACTAAACACGTCTATGATGGTGACACGATATATTGGGCTAAAAGAAATGCAAGGAATCCGTTACTACTGAAACGGGTTACGAAATTGCTTTTTAAACAAAAGGGAGTATGTACCTATTGTGGTAGCCCTTTTAAAAATGACGATATTATGGAAATCGACCACGTTAAACCAAAAAGTGAAGGAGGCAAGGATATTTACCATAACTTGCAACTTTTACATGGTCATTGCCACGATAGCAAAACTCTGGACGATAACCGTAGATTTGAAAAGGAATTACTCACAAAATCAGATTGGTTTTTTGTTAAATAAATAAATGATGTTCATAAGCTCCGAAAGGGATAGTTAGAGGGGAGCCGTGTGAGGTGAAAGTCTCACGCACGGTTCTGAAGACGAGTATTGGTGGCGACACTGATGCTTAGTTTAATCATTAGATTCTCTGAGTAGTTACATTAGACATTATACCGATTTAAATTATAGCCGTTTCATAGTGCCAAGGTCTAAATTTTAGTCTAAAATTATGCAATCCACAACAAGTCTCTAATACCTTATCTTTAAAACCTTTTTTCCAATTTCTAATTGTCTCTTTGACAATTTTGTAACGTTTAACACCGCCAATTGCGTGTTCAATTCGTACTCTAACGCTTG
>Ga0233404_10000418_pt1 | contig 11639 bp, 12 predicted proteins | sample Na_oxic_2_MG_FD_179861 | JGI IMG/M metagenome (GOLD analysis project Ga0233404, IMG submission 179861) | Seawater microbial communities from Saanich Inlet, British Columbia, Canada - Na_oxic_2_MG | ecosystem: Environmental > Aquatic > Marine > Inlet | place: Canada: British Columbia | collected...
CTGGGCACTGGCATAAAGAGCCAGTTCTGGGGTAATCACCGAGCCAGGCGCATAATATTTCAGCGTGTTATGTAAAAGTGTCGCCCCATCGGAAATAGACAGGGGTTTTATATACATGAAGTCAAAGCGTCCGCCCAATGGTCCCCCCATAACGGTTCTAAAAATAAGAGTCACAGCGGACCCGGATACCAGCATGGGTGCCTTACGGCTCTGTGCTTGTCGATCATAAGTACCTGGGAGATTGATGGCACCAAAACCATTCAAGCGATCTTTAGAATCCATCAGTTCTTGTGACATGTTATAGATATAAAATTTCATATCCTGAAATTCATCAATAATCACGGCGACTCTAGTGCCAGAATGTGATCCAAGTCTTTCCGGTACACGAATAAAGAGATCCCAATGAAGCAAAGCATCTTCAGTACCATGACGATTATAGCGTTTCAAAAACCGTTGAATATACTCCAGTGCCATGACACCAGCCTTATGAGTTGTTTTATAGTCTAATAAGTCAGAAAGTTCTATATCTTTATTAAACAAGTCGACATCCTGTTCACAATAAGCCAGATACTGTTTGAAAAAGGTGGTAGCGTATTCCAGAAGAAACTCTCTTAAAGTCCTTTTCTCCCGCGTCATTTTGAAATAAAAGGGCGCCACCTGATACTCTGGTTTAAAAAAGACGGTATTCACTAGCCGGTCCAATAAAACCGTTTTCCCAATCCGCCTGGGTGCAATGAGAGCCGTACTCGTTGAACCCATGCGTCCTATCGCCTTGACCCATTGGTCTAATTCCCTCAAAAGTTCTACCCTATCCGTAAATTCATCTTCGTGTACCATCTCTTCTACCGGCCAAAACTTGGTTTCAAGCATAAATACCTCCTTTTTAATCGTTGATTGATAAATTAACTTCGTTGAACGAAGTTTCGTTTAATCCAGAATAGCGGCGTGGTTGGCTCAAATACCAATTCAGCCGCCATTGCCTTTGAAAGCATGAATACCCAGAACAGTATCCATAACAGACTGTTGAGTCTGTTTAAGGTAAATATTTGATTTTGCATATATTTTTCATATTTATGCTTGATTAATATAAAGCTTTTGAACAGGATTATAAACGGATGAAATGTCCTTTTTAGCTGCATTCAATTAATGGATTATCATTTGAGGATGATATAGCGTTTTTCGTTTGGGTGAAATACAAAAAAGGGCAACAATAAAGAATTGCCCCTACAAGAGATGTACTTCACTCAAAAGGGAAATGCTATAAATCCGTTGAATTCCATAATCCGTTGTATTCAATTTAAGGCTAAGTTGAAAAATGGTAGGTTGTAACGAAGTTCCTACCCATTCTACCTCTATTCAATTATCAGTTATCAGTTATCAATTTGTGAAGCATTTTCGAACATAATCTATTATGAACCTATCCCACTATTTAAAAAGCGGAACCTTTCATTCCAATCGTTTTGTTTTTAAGCAAAAAACGAGGATAAAGAAATCCGATTTTTTCAAAAAATCGGATTTCTAAGCTCAAAAATGAATAGTGGGATAGCTTCATATAGAGTATATTTTAAAAAGTGAAAAAAGCTAAAATCAGCTAGACGACTCGAAACGAAGGTTTGCTTAAAGACACAAGTGGCTAAAAAAATGCGATAATTTTAAATTTTTGAATATGAAATTCACTAGAAATTTTGGAATGCTATGACTGATACAACTAATCACCCTCATAATGCCCTACCCATGGGTCATCAATTACAGGATTATATCATTCAACTCGTACTTGGTGACGGTGGCTTTGGGATTACCTATCTTGCTAAAGACACACAACTGGATGCGCTCGTTGCCATTAAGGAATATTTGCCTAATGAACTGGCGGTGCGTGATCAGGAACACACGGTGTATGCGAAATCCCAAAAAGAAGTTGACGTTTTTAACTGGGGTTTAAAACGTTTTCTTGATGAAGCGCGTATTTTAGCGCAGTTTAAACACACAAATATTGTGCGTGTATTGCGTTTCTTTTCTGCCCATAATACTGCTTATATTGTAATGGAATATGAGCAAGGGCAAAGTCTAACAGAATCAACTCAAGAAGGTCAATCGACGACTGAAGAAGAATTAATGCAGCTTTTGCCACCGTTGTTAGACGCATTAGAAACGGTGCATGATGCTGGCTACTTACACCGAGATATCAAACCCGATAATATTTACTTACGCGAGGAAGATAACAGCCCTGTTTTACTAGATTTTGGGGCTGCCCGTTTTGAAGTTGGTCGTCGTAGTTGTTCCGTGACTAGCATTGTCACGCCAGGGTATGCTCCATTTGAACAATATGAAGGGGATGGCAGTCAACAAGGACCTTGGACTGATATTTATGCCCTAGGTGCTGTACTCTATTATATGATTTGGGGAATTAAGCCTGTAGCTGCGACTAAACGTATTAGTGCGACTATGCGCGGTAATCCTGATCCCTTAAGACCAGCCATTGAAATAGGTCATGGTCACTATTCTGAATCTTTTTTGTGTGCTATTGATTCGGCTTTAGCCATTCAACAAGAAGATAGACCACAAAATGTGAGTGCTTGGCGAGATCAATTGTTTTCGTCTTCACCAACACCTTCTTTAAGTTTGAAAAGCGTTAGAACAAGAACATCGACTAGGACTTTTGGAAATCGCCCTCACAAGCAGGGAGGTTTTAAGTGGTATTATGGAGTGGCAGTGTTATTAGTGCTTGTTGCTATAGGTGGATATGGCTGGTTAAACTATGTCGAAAAAAATGAACAGCTAGGATCACATTCCACATCGATCACACTGCAAGCGACACCTGGGCTGCCAACCTATTTAGAACAGAGACAACAAGTTGAAGCCGAAACACGGCGATTAGATGCTGCAATACAGCAACAATATATTTCAATAGCTCAACGTGATGCGATTGAAATTGGGAAAATAATTTGGATGAATGAAAGTTCTGGCAACGTATCAGGATTGACTTCTTGGAATAAGCAAGAATATTTTGCTTCAATGGGCATAGGTCATTTTATCTGGTATCCGCAAGGACAGGAAGGGCCCTTTACGGAAACGTTTCCTGATTTACTCATTTTTATGCAAGAACAGGGTGTTATACTCCCAGATTGGTTACAAAGTATCCCGGCTTGTCCTTGGCAAACCCGTCAAACATTTTTGAATAATCTACAAAGTGACAAAATGGTTAGTTTACGCACTTTAATGAAGAATACCGTGCCGGTGCAGGTACAGTTTATGATAAGGCGTTTGGAATTGGCTTTACCAAAAATTTTGGAGTCCTTGCAGACAAAGACGGAGCAGGAACAAGTACGTAAGCAATTTTACCGCGTCGCGCAAACCCCAAAAGGGGTTTATGCGCTGCTAGATTATGTTCATTTTAAAGGAGAAGGCACCTCGCCAACTGAACGTTATCAAGATAAAGGTTGGGGGTTATTGCAAGTATTAGAACAAATGCCAAGTAATTTGACTCATAATGCCACGGATGAATTTGTGGACGCAGCCGAGTTTGTTCTGAAGCGCCGCATACAAAATTCTCCGCCTGCACGTAATGAGGAGCGTTGGTTAGCAGGTTGGAAGAACCGGCTTAATACTTATCGTTAATTGTGAAACTTCAAAGCCCGCTATGTTCATTGTGAATTTTGATAATTTTAAAAACCCAGTTTTTCCAAAAAAACATGGTTTCTAAACTCTAGCATTTTGGAATACAATTTATTTTGTGTTCCTTAAACATTAGCAATTCACAATTCACAATGAACCTAACGGGCAACAAAGTTTCACAATTCACAATTAAAAACCATGAAGCCTTAAGCGTTCTTCTTCCAAAATTTGGTACTGTGCTGTATTATCAGCGAGTTCAATGTCTTTAAGTTCAGATATTTTTTTCTGTTCTTCAAGTTCTTCGTACAGGAAAGACTTATCTTCTTTCAATTGTAAGTTTTCGGTTTTCAATTGTGAGTTTTCAGTTTTCAATTGAACGTTTTTGGTTCGCAATTGCGCTTTTTCAATTCGTAATCTTGAAACATCCGTTTTCAGTCGTGAAGTGACTTCTTTTAAACGGGAAGTATCTGGATCATGATGACGAAGAACTTTAGGCAGTATAGGTGTTCTAACTGTCATGGTTTATATCCTATCAGTTATCAGTTATCAGTTATCAGTTATCAAAAGTTATTTTTTTAACTGTCATATTTAAAGTATTAACCAGATTTTTCAATTCGTCAATTATTTAATCAAAAATAAATTAAAAATGATTGTAACTACTCAGGTATAAAATGATGCTGTTTAGTGTTTGCAAGCCCGTCCGTTACGTTTGAGCTACGTGTGATAGATGATGAAAACTTTTTGGACGGGGTTACAAACCCGGTCAGCGTCATTTTTTAATATCTGAGTAGTTACAAATGATTAATGATTAAAGTATGTGAAGAATTAAACTAATAATTTCCAATGCCCAATATCTTACCAAATAGCTCCCAACCATTTGTTGACTGGTTTCGCAATGTTTCGCCCTACATTCATGCTCATCGGGGACGTACTTTTGTATTATGTTTTGGAGGGGAAGCAGTACAAAGCCCCTATTTTGCGCTGCTTATTCATGATATTGCATTACTCAATAGTTTAGGCATACGTGTTGTATTGATCCATGGCATCCGTCCACAAATTGAACAATGTCTTGAAATGCGTGGTTTACCATCCCGTTATGTCAACGGACTTCGCATCACGGACGAAATGGCTATGAATTGTGTTAAAGCAGCCTGTGGGGAAATACATACTGAAATTGAAAGCCTTTTATCCATGGGCCTAAGCAATTCCCCCACGACTGATATTGGTATTCGCACCGCCTCGGGTAATTTTATGACTGCTCGTCCAGTGGGTGTGCGTGATGGAGTGGATTATTGTTATACAGGAGAAGTTCGCCGTGTTGATACTGCTGCTATTACACGCCGACTTGATGAAGGATGTATTGTATTAATTTCTCCGCTAGGCTATTCTCCCACAGGAGAAGTTTTTAATTTACTCACAGAAGAAGTCGCTACTGCGGTTGCTATTGCCCTACAAGCCACTAAATGGATTTGTTTAACTGAGCCTGGAGGAATTTTTGATCATAACGGACAATTAGTGCAGCAATTAACCGTATTTGAAGCACAACGCTGGCTCAACCATGAACCCCATTTTAACTTAAAAAAACAATTAACTTTTGCCGTGCAAGCCTGTCAAGGCGGAGTACAACGGGTGCATCTTGTCTCGCGGCAAATAGAGGGCACTTTATTACAAGAACTATTCACCCGTGATGGTATAGGCACCCTGATCAGCACTGATCCCTTTGAACATCTCCGCAAAGCAACTATAGATGATGTCAGTAGTCTGTTTGAATTGATTGAACCACTCGAAAAAGCAGGGATTTTGGTGCGCCGTTCCCGCGAAAAATTGGAAATGGAAATTGATCACTTTACGGTGCAAGAACGAGATGGGATGATTATTGGATGTGCCGCCTTATATCCTTTTATTGGCGAAAAAATGGCTGAATTAGCTTGCTTAGCTGTACATAGCCATTATCGTGGAATGGATCGGGGCTGTGCTTTGCTGGCTTTTTTAGAAAAAGAGGCGCGGCAATTAGATATGACACACATTTTTGTGTTGACAACTCAAACGGCGCACTGGTTTGCTGAAAGGGGATTCGTTGCAGCCAATTTGGACTCGTTACATAAGCATAAACGTGCTTTATATAATTACCAGCGCAACTCTAAAGTTTTTATAAAACAATTGTGAAATTGGAGTTGTTGAATTATTAATAGAAATCCAATTTTTTGAAAAACTCGGATTTCTTGAATGGATAACGATGAGCAACTGTGCGTAGGAGGCACCCTACGTTTACTGCAGTGCGTGAAGGGTAATTTGCTTTATTTGTTCAGTAGGGTGGGCAACGTCTTTTTGGTGCAACGGCAAAATGTTAAAATACCACAATATTTATCATATATCATGCCTACGATGGTGGGCAAAAAAAACACTTGCCCACCCTACCTATCTGATTTTGGCGGCGAGTATGAAATACAAAGCAGAACGTTGTTTCCGGCATTCCTTCACAGAGTGAAGAAACGGTGCGCCTGCAAAGGCACTTTATCAACACGGTGAAAGTCCGTGTAGGAGTTAGCCATAAACTTCGTAGCTGAAAGTAACTGCGTCATCGTGAGGTGGGGTGGAGAGCAACTGGAAGCGAACAATCAGTCCGTAGGATGACGAACTCGATTCGGTGTCCTGTTGTGGTGAGCCAACCGTTTCATGGTGAAACCTGAAAATCACCTATCACGCTGACATGGCGGTCAAAGCGATGATAGGGCAACAGGGTATGTTTGGAGATGGAATGATTGGAAGGTAAAGTGAGATAAGCAGGGAGGTCTGTCAATTGAAGTGACGATTGGCAGAATTCAGAGCCCTCATAGTAGCGTAACAAATTAAGGTTTAAGTTCAATAAGAACAGAACAAACTGTGTAGAAGAAAGCATAGACCTTCAGCTTGGGTTGATGAAAGCAACTTAAACATAAGCTATTGATTTGTGAGAACCTAGGAGAGTAAAACCAAGGCGAGTGAAGGGGGGTAGGAAATGAGATACAGGAAGATAATACAATGCGGTTAGATAAAACCAATTCGATAGTGCTGGAAACAGCTAAACAAGAGGTAGAAATCCCAATGTGGATTGAAGCATCAGTATGGTCAGAACGTATGTTGGCAGCCTTGGATAACGGGGTAAAAGGAGGGAAATGGTTTAGTTTGATAGATAAAGTGTATGCTATGTCAACTTTGAGCGTTGCTTGGCAACGGGTAAGAGCTAACAAAGGTGCGGCTGGAATAGACGAAGTGAGCATAGAACGCTTTGAAGCAAATGCTGACTATTATCTACAAGAGTTGCATGATACGCTTAGGAATCAAACCTACCGACCCAATGCCGTAAAACGTGTATACATTCCTAAAAGTGATGGAAAACCACGTCCTTTGGGAATCCCAACCGTTAAGGATAGAATCGTACAAGCAGCGATTAAAATTGTGATTGAACCTATATTTGAGCATGAGTTCTTGCCAATGAGTTATGGGTTTAGACCACAGTTAGGTTGTAAAGATGCGCTACGGGAAGTCAACCAATTGCTTAAATCGGGCGACACTTTTGTCGTAGATGCCGACATGAAAAGCTATTTTGACACGATTCCCCACGAGTTGTTAATGCAACAAGTCGAGGCGCATATAAGTGATGGAAAGCGGCTAAATTTGATTCGTTTATTTCTTCAACAACAAGTAATGGATGGGCTGGAACGCTGGATACCGTCCAGTGGCACACCGCAAGGTGCAGTACTGAGTCCTGTATTGGCAAATATCTATTTGCACCCATTGGATAAATTCATGACGGAACAAGGATTGAAGATGGTACGTTATGTAGATGATTTCGTTATCTTGTGTCATAACCAAAGCGAAGCAGAACGTGCATTAGAGCTGGTCAGAGAATGGGTAAGCGATAATGGCTTAACCTTACACCCTGATAAAACCCATCTGGGCAACTGTTTGGAGCAAGGTCAAGGATTTGAATTTCTTGGCTATCGCTTTGAAGCAGGAAAACGCTGGGTTCGCTCGAAAAGCCGTCAGGCATTACGCGATAAAATCCGCGACAAAACCAAACGTAATCGAAGTGGTAGTTTGGAAGAAATAATAAAAGACCTCAATCCGATGTTAAAGGGTTGGTTTAATTACTTCAAACATGCCTATCGCACTGAGTTCAAAACGATAGATGGATTTATTCGTCGTCGACTACGTGCATTATTATTGCGTCGTAACAAACGCAAAGGTTGGGGCAGAAGTATACAAGCACATAAGCGTTGGCGAAATGCCTACTTTGCAAAGATTGGACTTTTCACTATGCACGAAGCCCAATTGAGTTTATGCCAATCCCGATGAGGAAACGAATGACTGGAGAGCCGTGTGCGGGAAAACCGCACGCACGGTTCGGAGGGAGGGGAGGTCACACTTCCCTACCCCTATAAAAATACGGGTTACGAACTTAATCTTTTTATAATATGCCTAGCAAGGTATTCTTTAATTTCACGATGTCGTGGAATAGGCTGGGATACTTTTGTAATAGGATTGTGATACCAATCATGTTTTCCACCATGACGGAGTAAAACACAACCCATTCGTTCAAGCCTTGATATTAGTTCTCGTCTTTTCATGTCATCGCCAATTCGGCAATATGCCGTACAGATGGAATAGTGCCACTCATTAGTTTTTGATAGATATCTTTAATATTTTCCTGCAACTCTTCTTTTGTTTCTCCTTGAGTCATATAGTCAGGATATTCTTCTAAATATCCAAGCCACATTTCATCATCTTGCCAATAAGTATATTTTAATAATTCCATTTTTTTATCCTTTCGTCGAGTTCAGCTAAGTTTCTAAACTTAATTTAATAATGCGTTTAAGCATCTTACTATTATGTTGATGCCACCATTCTAAATCGGCTCTCTGGTAATTTGCGTGGCTCATAACAGACTGATTATAAAGTATAATTCGTGCAGTTTGTAAGCTGTTGATTTATATAGCATATATTTCTCGGTCTGAAATATCCAAAAATATCCGTTGAAACAGATGCCCAATATTAAGTATACCATAGCAACGTCGCTTGATGACCTTAATCTTATTGTTGAATCCTTCAACGAAGGAACGAAAATACCGAGCAACGAAATAATTAACGATTTCTTCCATATAAGAATCTAACTTCGATCTGAACTTATCAAAACATGTTAGGAACGAACGTTAACCCGAGCTACCCAGTTCTTTATCCTACGTTTGCCTCCACTTCTTTCAGTCTTTGTGTCAAAAATCTTTGTAAGATCATTGCGCAGTTTATAAGCGGTTTCTAAATTTGGTGAGTATCCAAATAGCAACTTTAACAACGCTTTGTCTTCTGCATCCAAGTCTCTCTCTTGCTTTCTTAAAACCCACATTGCTCCTTTTAATTGAGCGTATTCTTCCTTGGTTAATTCTTCTTTTAACCGTTTCATATCGATTACCCGCAGTGTGTCAAGCCCTTTCCTATACAGCTTGGCTACATGAAATCGATCAATCACGATTATTGGCAGTGAACCAAAAACCTCTTTTGCGGCATTTATGAATCCATCATACATGTCACAACAAACTGATTTTACTGTCTTTTTTAAATCATCAGGAATGGTTTCCAGAAAGTCTTTTACTGTCTTCTTTAGACGACCTTCCAATACTGCTAATAACTGCACACAACCATCTATATAGGCACTAATAATGGTCACAAAATCCTTGTGCCCCTTCTTTAACGAAATTTCATCCACACCGATTCGTTCCAGTTGTTTTATTTGCTTCCAATTAAGTAGTAGTATAAAAGTATTTTAACATTAGACTTGTCCGGAAATAATGAGTTATAAGATATTGATTAATAAAGTATTTTTAAATTCCATAAACCGGCAACTTGAAAAATAACCTCATCAACCAAATTTTTAGCCTTACGGTTACGAAATTTAGTGGACAAAATTTGAAAGGCTTTCATCCCTCCAATTGCATGTTCAACAATAACTCATTTGGAAGCGATTTTTTTGTTTTGAGTCTTTTGTTTTCGAATTAAAGAAGGATTTGGGTTGGCTTTTGATTTTTTTGGTTTCTTATGAGGAATAAAAATAGAACTAGCTAAGGGATAATCCTTTTGGATTCCTTGATAAGCAAGGTCAACGGCTATTTTGACCGACGAAAAACGAAGCTGAGAAGAGGGAAATTCTTGTTTAAACATTTTATAGTCATGTGAACTCCCTTTAAATGTGCGACCAAAAAATACCACACGTCGTTTGCTATCAGAAATCAGAGTATTTTTGACGGCATGTCTCTTGGTCTTGCCACTATAATACTTTTTTTGTTTTGAATGATTTTTAGGTCTAAAGTGGCTTCTTTCGGTCACATCAATTAAGAGCAATAGGGTTTCTGTCGAGGTTTCTGTTTGGGTTTCTGTTGGAATTTCTGTTGGAGTTTCTGTCGGAGTTTCTGTCGGGATTTGAGTTGATTCAGTCGTAGTTGTCAAGGGCACACGTTTGTTTAGCATCGAAGCCCGTTCACCTGAAGAATCTAAGTTTGAGAAAGAGGAATTTATTGAGGAGTAAGAGGAAAAAGAAGAAGAGGAATTGGCAGAGGTTTCCAATGCTGAAGGGTTCTTGGCGGGTTGTTCAAGCGATGGTGTTTTGGTTGATGTTAAATCAGACGGTGGTTCTAGTTGAGCGAGAGGTTTTCCCACCGTTTCTAGAGCTTCTTCCAGTTCAGAATCTGTTTTCACACGGCGTTTAGGTAACACATTTAACTTTGCTTGAGCTCGTTTTAAAACTGGTAATAATTGGGAAGTATTTTCCTTTGCGGAAGAAGGACTTAAATCAAAGATAAATCCAAAAACGTCAAAGGTCGGATAGTTTTTCAAGTAGAAGAGAATGAAAAACAACTTATTTTCTGGGATCCGTAATCGCCCTTTTTGTCCACCACCTGGACGACGACTTCGTTTGGTGCGGTTTTTTTGATAAGCTTCCAAAGAGATTTCGATTAATATTGAAGAAAAAAACGGTAAGAGTGCTTCAAATTGCTTTTTGCTCAAACCGGTTAGTGCTTTTAATTGTCGTTCACTTCGAGTTGAATTAGAATAATTAAACATTTTTGTCACCCAATATATTATTTTTTAGGCTCTCTTGGCTATTTCGGGGTGCTTAAATTTAATTAAAACAGCTAGTTATTGATTAATGCTAATTTAACCCGAACCTGTTTTTTTTATTATTCTTAAAAATCATTACTTTAAATTACATACAAAAAATATGGTTATTCTAAATATATTATAAATCAAATTTAAATTTAAATGTATTTATTTTTGTGAATTTCATCTAGCATTCTGTTATAATTAAAAACCAAAACGTAGTTTAACATCAATTAAAGAGAAATTTAATAATGAATAAAACAATAGAAGTACCTTTTGACATCGAAAATGTTGAAGTTTTCAATACTGAAATTAACGAGGCTGGTCAACTTATTATAACGGTCAGAAATACAGATGAGAGCGTTTGCTGTCATAGCTGTGGTAAAATAGCGACTGAACTTTATGGACATGCTGACGCTCGAGTTGTGAGGCATGCTTCCTCTTTTGGCTTAGAGACATATATTAGACATTATACCGATTTAATGATAAGTAGGTGGAGATAAGTATTTTAACATTTTATTTCGGCCACTTTTATAGCAAATTGATAAGAAAAAATCTGATAAACAGAGTTATTGTGTATTTTTAAAATATTAGACATTATACCGATTTAATGATAAGTAGGTGGAGATAAGTATTTTAACATTTTATTTCGGCCACTTTTATAGCAAATTGATAAGAAAAAATCTGATAAACAGAGTTCTTGTGTATTATTTAAAATAATGTTAAAAGACTTTTGTACTACTACTTAACATAAAGAAAAGCTATTAGAATTATACCGATTTAATGATAAGTAGGTGGAGATAAGTATTTTAACATTTTATTTCGGCCACTTTTATAGCAAATTGATAAGAAAAAATCTGATAAACAGAGTTATTGTGTATTTTTAAAATAATGTT
>Ga0233404_10000419_pt1 | contig 11626 bp, 10 predicted proteins | sample Na_oxic_2_MG_FD_179861 | JGI IMG/M metagenome (GOLD analysis project Ga0233404, IMG submission 179861) | Seawater microbial communities from Saanich Inlet, British Columbia, Canada - Na_oxic_2_MG | ecosystem: Environmental > Aquatic > Marine > Inlet | place: Canada: British Columbia | collected...
GGGAAAAATCGAAGGTATTGTTCAATCTGTTTCATATAATCGCTAACATCTAGAACATAACTGTCTCGTTTAATATTTTCTTCAAAGGTTTCAACTACTTTTAGTTGATGCCCCATGACTTGATGGTATTTAATGTCTTGTACATAGTGAGAATAGGCCCGTTTGATTGGATGCCGCATGATATAAATAAGTTTAACCTGAGGAAGTAGCTGGGCAATACGGGTAGCCGATTCTGGAAACTTTGGCCAGTGAGTGTATCTCCCGGATGCTTCCCCACAAACTTGGTGTGGTTTAGCCCCACTAAAAAGTGAGGCATACCAATCTATTCCCTTGGCATAGTTTTCGTCATTCCTAGAAGCAAAGAATTCCGGCTCTTTGGGGTTACTCATAAAAACCTGCGGGTGCCGACACAAATATTGGTATAGGGTAGAAGTACCACATTTAGAAACTCCGATAATGATAAAATCAGGTAAACGCATAATTCTCCTAAACAAATTAGTATATATGACCAGATGCTGGGCAAGCCCCGGGGTGAGCAAGTTTGGTTGCCCGTTCGCTTCCGGCAAAACACTTGAAAATTTTTGGCGAGGGTACTTATATCTTCTTTTCAATCGGATGTTATCATAACATTTATACTTTCACGATTGTAAACAATCGTACCTTCTTCTCTTAGACGATATCCAAAGAAAAATCTTAGCAAGCCCGGCGGTATACCATTGACGAGACCAGAATAAGTCCGTGGCCGTTCACAACCTAAGAGGACCGTTTCAAGTTCATTATCCCGGAAAGCACTCAAAGTTACCGGAAAGATTTGCACCCGCCGCTCTGGCATCAAGACAAGGTTTCGTTTAATTCGTTTATGACTTTTATCGTCACTGTGGAAGACTAGATCAGTTTCCTTATATGCCACTAAATTGGCTATACTTTTATCCCACGGGAGAATAGAGCCATCTTTGTTAAACATGAAAAATGATTCTTCCTCGACCAAGTCAGGTTTATACCCGACTACAACTAGAATTTCAGCCTCTTTACCAACATGGTTACTATCAACGGTTATAACACCACGAATATCCATTTGGTCAGAAGAACTGACTGTGACAGTACCACCATTAACTGCAATGCCCCGAGAAAATGTGGCATCAGTATTCACCAATTTACCTTTAGAATCCATAGCAAAGCCTATTGGATTATTATCAATAGGAGACTCTGGAGAAGGTTTACTAGTAGCCGCGTAAGCTTGGAAATTATCAAAGAAGATACCCATCTCAGGTTGATGAACAAACCGATAGGTAGCAAAGTAAACACCCATAGCCTGCACGTCTTTGAAAGTGTGTTCAACAAAGTCCGCAGTTTCTTTATTGAACTCCATGTCGCAACCCAATGGCGTATAAATTGCCCAACGTGATTCCAATGGATTGAGTTCTACCAAAGCGGCTGGCTTATCTATAACACCATAAGCGTACTCACTGATCCATAATTGGCTACCATCTTGCACTATGAACCGACCTTCCTCGGCTTTGCGAAAACGGGTAACATCAACAGAAAGCCTGCTTGTTTGGTCAAAAGTGATCGCTTCTGCTTCGGCACCACCATTGACAAAATCTTCTTTTTTCCAGATAGAGACAAAGGTAAAATTTTGTTTAATGTCTTCATTTTTTTCAAAGACACTATACATTTTTTGAAGAAGAACTGCGAAAGTTATATCTGCCCATCCCAATCCCCAGCGTAATCCATTTCCAATACTGTTGGCCATACGGCTAATATTATGAGGATATTTAGCATTGTATAAACTGGGTTTAGCACTTTCAACTGGTTGAACCGTAGCCTGCCCGGTTTGTCTAAAAAGAGGAACTTGTTCGCCTCGATAATCCTCGGTAATGTGTGAAACGTTGGTATAACGACCAACCAATCCACCGTAAAACGGTGCGCTAGGTCTATCTATACGATACTGGTGGCCTTTTTTGGATTCTGGCAGACACCCATAACGAGGGTTGAATAAATCGGTCATACTAAATTCCCGACAGACTAACGCATCATTGTACACCCCATCACCATCAACGTCTTGTTTTTGTTGCGATTGAGTTTTTCTTGAATAGCCCATAGATGCTCCTCTCTCAAACTTCTGAGGCAAATACTCGTCCCACCACTGAACCAATTTTACCGACTCAGCATAACTCGATGGAACCAGCCCCAGTATCGTTGCTAGCATAGTGCTACACGCTAAAGCGTGTTTCAGGTTTTTGAGTATCATCTCATCTCCTCTGTTATTGATTTTGAAAGACAAATCACACCATCCCCTAAATAGGGATACCAACGTAATACGAGTCTTGTTAAAGATTTCTGGATAACATTTCGGTATGAAGTTGGTACCAACTCATTGTAATAAAATAATGTTTCCGTAATCCGTAACCCCGCCTGATTAAGCAAAGTATCTAGGGTTTTCCATGAAAAATAACATTTATGATCAGAATGTACAATTTCTACACCTCTTATAATACCCAAAAAACCACGAATGTTAAACGCATTCGGTGTGGAAATAATCACTTCAGAATCGAAGCGGGCAGCAATTTCACGAACACCCACTAAAAAGTCTGTCACATTTTGAACGTGTTCAATGACTTCAGCGCATAATATGATATCACAACTTTTTATTTGTTGTTCAAGCAATTCAATGACGGCTGGTGCTGAAGTGGTTATATCATGTACTGCTACATTATCAAAGCCGAATTCTTTCAGTTTCTGAATACCTTCTTGATTCACATCGACACCTATGACTCCTTCACATAAGTCAGTTAACTTGGCGTGAAGCAGCTCACCTTTTTTCACACGAATTTCTGTTAATCCTACATCAGCACATCCGATATGCAACACTTTTTTTCCGGAGCAGTATTCACTAATCCATCGAATTCTAGCTAATTTACCAATGAGCAATTTTGCGGTAGGTAATTGATGACGGAATTTTATGGTTGTTCCACGATCATTTTTCATAATTTTTTCATTTTTTTTCGATTTTTATATATTTTTACATAAAACGACTATCCATCTTAACTTGATTGATAAATAGGCTTTGAGTCCTTCTTCTATTCCCCACTCAGATTGCCAACTAACTCATTCGTACAAACGGCTGATATCGGCACGAGAGTGGCGAATATCTCATCTTACCTCTTCCATAATAGCGGTTAATACTGTGATGAAATTGCCAACATCACCCTCAATCACTTCTAAATTTATAATTTTCCTTGTTTTCTACGTTCAATAGCTAGGTACAATTCCTGCTCGAAACGTTCAGTGGCATCGTTCCAAGTGTATTGAGCCGCCGTGGTATAAGCGGCATCAGACATGGCCCGCCATTTTTCGTCAGAAAGATTAACTATATGGATTAAGTGATTAGCTAACGTCTCAGAATCACCCAAAGGTGCCAGATAACCATTAACACCATCTTTGATAATATCTATAGGCCCCCCTACTTGAGTCGAGACGACTGGACAACGACAAGCCATGGCTTCTAACGGGGGCAGATGAAATCCTTCAGTCCAACTGCCACACAACCACACATCACAGTTGGCATAAACATTTTTAATGGTTTCTTGTGCTGGGGACTGAATATATTGAGTATTTGAGGGTAGTGGCAATTTAGATGAGGGCTTTTCAGTACCAAAAGCAATCAAACGAAGCTTGGGAAATTTCTTGGCAACGATAGAAAACGCTTTGAGGCTAACATCGCAACCTTTCCAGTAGATTGTCGAATACATCATACCAACAGTTGGGGTAACTTGTTTACTACGAGGTGGCGCATTAAACTGTTTGGTATCGACACTATTCAAAACGAGCGAGATCTTAGCATTCCCATAGCGCGTCTGATGCAGATCAACAAGCCATTTTGAAATGGTGATTTTGTGCATCTGTAATGCATAAGTTGCCTCCACTTGTTCTCTGGATAAATATTTAAAATCCGCCGCATAGCCTTGAATAAAGTAGACTTTTGTCCCTTTGGCTTCAGATAAATTCGCTACCCATTCCGCTGTCTCCCACCAAGTTGCCACCACAACGTCAGCATCTGGAACATCAGTGTCAATGATTGGGCGATGACGTTCTATGACTTTGAGTGGCACATCTATGTTATCAAAGTGGGAGGACTCCTTTGGTGCAAGAGAAATCCAACCCTTACCCCGTAGCAGTGAACGCACTTGTTGACGTAAACTGGGATGACGTTTTGGGGTAGAGACAACCAATACCTCATGCCCAAGTTTTTTCAACCGCTCTGCATAGATCGCAATTACCCGAATTCCACCCGCAAGATTGGGCGTGGGGATGACAAAAGTAATTTTCATATTAATTAAGAATAATACTTTGGTTTAAATGCTAATAAGGACCATATTTGGACTTACGCATTTACAGGTAAAATTTTTTATGTTTTCTTTCAAATACAAAGCATTACAAATTTGATAACAACCGTTTTTGGTCTATTTTGGTAAATTCAGTCAGGGGCCAAATTTCATAACTATATGATAGTTATAATGAAAACAACAAATTGAGTTTGTCAATGCGCAAGTCCTACATATATAAAAATGCGATAGTGGCAGGAGCGAACCATTGTACTTGAATCCGTTCATGTCCACAAGAAAAAACCATATCGTTTTTCCAGCAGGGGAACGAAACCAGAGCCATCCAAGACAAGCCAGTATAGATTATCAGTATAATCAGAGCCAACACCAGTTGGCAAATACAACAAAAAATAGGGTAAAAACCTAGCTGTTAATTAATTTATTTGGGAATATTCCTTGAGTTATTAAAGGGTATTCAGAGTAATAGTAATGGCTTGGTTAAGATACTGATAGCCCACCGGCGTTAAATGGAGTATATCCTTATTGACATTATCATGCCATTGCCTTTGGGCATTTTTTAATACCTTTGCGGTGTCAATAACATGTAATCGTGCCATCTTTGGTAAATTTAGCCAATATTGATTAATTTCTACCACACTTTGCCCAATTCTTTCACTCCACGCTAGCATTCTAGCAAGGTTTGGTTTGGCTGGTGGGATAATGGTTAATAAAATGACTTCAACCGCTTGCTTTGTTAGCTTTTCAACGAGGACTTTTAGATTATCTTGACATTGTTGTATTGTCGCAGTGGCATGATTTGGTGCAACCCCTAGCACTACTAAATCGTTAATTCCCAATTGTAATATCACTACATCTGGCTTGAGTACTAATACGTCTGGTTTAAAACGCATTCGCAATTGAGCCGTGGTTTCACCACCGATACCTCGATTAATGAATTCAAAGCCTTCCAACTCCGGCAAGTTTTTCCACTGCTGAATCCGAGAATCGCCGAACAGTATGACACGCTGGTGTTGTTTTGCTTGCAAAGCAGCATTAGCTGACTGGTAGAAAGTGGTATTGGGAAATGCCACAACTAATTTGGATTTGGCATAAGACTTTTTAGCAATATAAAACAGCCCGCCATTGAGTAGGATGGATGTTAATAACAGGCCAACTAAAATCGTGCAAATAATTGAACGTTTTGAAAACATAGATATTTTTTGTATTTTGAACAAGATTAAACGGATTAATAAAGATTTACAGGATTAAAAAATTTTTGGTGTTTGTAGGGGCGAACCTATGTGTTCGCCCAAAATCCGTTACAAAGGTTCACATTTGAAACGTGGCGGACGTGGTTACAAACACCAAACCGCAACCAATCCTGCCAATCCCCTCAATCCGTGAAATCTTGTTCAAAAAATTAAATAACCCTGTCATTACCCCCATCAAGAGGAATTTGGGCACCAGTGGTTTTGGCAAAAATTGGCCCAGCCATTGTACAAGCAAGGGCTGCAACATCTTTTGAAGTGACTTCCGTTTGCAAAATGTTGTTGGTTTTATATTCTGCCACGCTCATACCATAATGTTTGGCGCGTTTTTCTAACACCTCAGTTGTCCAAATGCCAGTATCAAAAACCGCGTTGGGATGAATAATATTTACTCGTATTCCGAGAGAGCCTAACTCTAAAGCCGCTACTCGCGCTAATTGAGTTTGACCGGCTTTGGCAACGGAATAAGCCGCCGCACCCGGCCCCGGGGCTGGAACATTTTTGGAGGCAATCATAATTACCGCCGCATCAATGCCCAAAGCCAAATAGGGAGTACACGCTTGCAATAGCCGTTGGTGGCTCGTCAAATTAATTGCCATACTTTTATCCCAAGTATTTGGGTTCATATCAGCAATTGTTCTACTTACGGGAAATATTCCGGCATTACTTATTAGAATATCCAACCCTCCGAAATGATGAATGGTACTTGCCACCGCATTTTGAATTTGCTCAGTAAGGGTGACATCACATATTACCCCAAAAATATCTTGACTAGCAAATAATGTGGTGATGACCGGATTCATGTCTAATGCCGCCACCGCCGCACCTTGAGCCCGTAACGTTTCGACACAAGCACGTCCAATCCCACTAGCGGCTCCGGTGACTAAGGCGATTTTTCCTTGTAAGGGTTTCGAGCTACCGCCTTTCGGGAGTTTGGCTTGTTCCAATTCCCAGTATTCCATTTCAAAAATATCAGATTCCGGCAACGCTTGCCACCCGCCCAATTTTTCTGCTACCTGAATAGCATGAATCGTATGATCTTTGATAGCGGAGACAATCGCCGCTTCTTTACCACTGCGTCCGAAACTAACAATACCAAATTCCGGCCAAATTGCCCAACATGGAGCCGGGTTAAGGCACGTTAGTTGACCATTAGTATTTCGGGCAAAGTATTCGCAATAGGATTTAGCATAATTGGCAATATCCTCAAGCGGATTTTCACCAAGAATGACCGGGATAGGTTTGGTGCGAGCGACATGATTCGGCGTTAATGGCCCTCTGGTGGCGATAGAGGCAACCGAAGGCTGCTTAGAAAAACTGACCGATTCCGGGGTGGTATCCAATTTAGCAAGCATCGCCATTTCCTTGATTTCACAAACTTTTTTACGAATACGAGCCAGTTCAAGGAGATTTTCTGGTGCTGTAACCGATGGAGTAATTATATTATTAGTACTTTGTTTTTTTTGCTGGACGGGGTTTGCAACCCCGTCCGAAACGTTTTGCTGATTTTGCTGGACGGGGTTTGCAACCCCGTCCTTCAGTATTGAAAATCCCGAAAATTCAATTTGTGCAGATGCAGAGTATATATTAGCACCTTGAGCTTGGAGATAATTTTCCGCTTCGGTGACAAAGTTAATCATCCCTTCATAACTACTTTTGGCATCATCACTAAAAGTAAAGACACCATGATTTAACAAAATCATTCCTTGAAATTGTGCCCAATCGATACCTTGCGTCATCGCATAAATTTGTTTTGCCAACACAAAACCGGGCATAACATAAGGCACAATAAGTACTCGATCACCATAAATTTGCCGAATCCGCTCCTCACCATTTGTCGTATTCGTAATCGTGACCACAGAATCAGCATGGGTATGATCGACATATTGAAACGGAATGATCGCATGTAAAATGGCTTCAACTGAGGGGTTAGGGGCACTTGGCTCCGTCATAGCGGAACGTTGCACCCGCACCATTTCGCTGTCGCTCAAATGTTCAAGCTGCGCCATTTTTTTCAACACGTCCAATTTAACCGGCGCAAACCCGGCAGCTTCGATGGTGGCTAAATCCGAACCACTACCTTTAACATATAGTAATTCTTCAGTTTCCCCAAACAAGTTAGTTGTATTAAGTTTTACCGAAGTATTACCGCCACCATGTAATACTAATGCCGGCTCTTGTCCCAACAACCGGGAAGTGTATACCCGTAATGCTAACGGATCATTCTGGCTCAGAGCCGGGTTATTCCATAAACTTTTCATAGTGTATTTAAAATATTGCTAATTATTAAATAGAAAAGTAAGAATCATAATTGTTGACTCGAAATTAAAAAAAAGAGGCGTAGTGTGACACACTGATTAGGGTATCTACTTGTAGTTAGGTGGTAATACGTCCAACGTCTAGCTCGTAGGTTTTCGTTACAAACGAACTCCAACATAAGGTGATGGTAATTTGGTGTATTTGTTGGATTGGGCGCATTTATATTTTCTTGCTATTCCCGGTTTGGAACGGAAAGCGATTGTATATAATAAAGGATTGGTTGGTGAGTGTGTCGAGGTATCGAGGTATTTTTCAATAATTGCTATAGTTAGTGTTTGAGATTATGGCACAATTTAATCCTTTATTATATACAATCCTTGTAGTTAAGAAGGACCAGTGTTGAAGGCGGAGTAATTGGTTGGCAAATTGTGAGCAACAAAAATAGTGTTACCCGTTCTCTTGATAATGGAAATGAGCTACCTAAAAATGAATGGATACATAAAGTATTTATTTGTCGATACCGGTTTTTGGATTGCACTGATAGATCAACGTGATCAAAATCATACAATTGCTAAACAATCATTGAAGCCGTTGCTAAACAACTACAATATATGTTTATCTGATTTTATAATTTTTGAAACCCTGACCTATCTTAATTGCTCTCTCAAGCGACATGACTTGGCCATACACTTAATAAGACAAAAAGCCCCGGAGTCCGTGTTTTTGCAGTTGATGAAGCAACAAAAGATAAAGCGATTCAGTGGTTCATAAAATACGCAGATAAAGACTTAAGCATTACCGATTGTACGAGTGTTGTTATAATGAATACTAACGACATTGAATTTTTTGCTGGATTTGATGATCATTTCAAACAAATGTCTTTTATTCGCTGCTACTTAGATTAGGGCAAAATAATATGAGTAATAAAACACAAACCTATAATAATAAACAACGTGATGAGGTTGTAAACGCATTAAAATCTAACGACATTGATAATATTTACTTCAATGAATTCGCACTCGGTGTGTCAAAAAACGACATTCTTAGTTCTTCTTTACCTGAAAAGGCTAATAAGGAGGAATCAGAAAGTTTCAGTAATCCTTTGGAAAGTATGAATGTAGCCAAGTATATCCTTGATAAGAAAGGAGTTATGTCCGCAATGAAACTCCAAAAATTAGTGTATTATAGTCAAGCTTGGTCTCTGGTGTGGGACGATGAGCCAGTGTTTGATGATGCAATTAAGGCTTGGGCAAATGGTCCGGTTATACCCAGCTTGTACAATATTCATAAATGGATGTATCAAGTTTCCTCAGCAACTTATGCTAATTATGCTAAAAATTAATTATCAGAAAATCAAAAAAATACTATTGATACAGTTCTTGAAGCTTATGGTGGTAAATCAGCGCAATGGTTGATTGATCAGGCTTATTTGGAGAAGCCTTGGATTATCGCCCGCAGTGACTCGGAAGGGAACTGCTGGATATGAATTAAATGTGGTTAAGTCTGATGATGGTTTCTCAGAAGAATTTTAATTACGGAGGTAGTATGCCTAATAAAACCAAGAAGTTGAAGAAGAGTAACGATGAATCGTTCTGAGATAGAAAATCAAATTGCTCATCGGTTAAATTGAAAGCCTCTGGTGGCGGTGCTTGCCCAGAAGCCTCGTATGAAGCCATAAGTTTTGCCATTCCTCATGTCAAAGAAGGCGGAACTATCCTGTTTGCTACAGATGCGTCGCCTTATGAAGGTTCAGATGTAAATGATATGATTGCCCGTTTAAATAGTAATGGCATTCGTTTTAATGCGATGGTATTTGGGGATTGTGCTGACAAGAATAGTTGGAATCAGTAAAATAGGTAAAACGTTTCGGACGGGGTTGCAAACCCCGTCCGGCGATATGGAATTTTCCGAGCGGTTAGAAAAAACGAGAAATGACTGTATTATATGTCATTTCTTTGCTAACAAATAAAAAAATTCCCGGGTGGGAGGGCCCAAAAACCGCATGTATCATCTTTAATTAGTTTTCAAGTGCCATTTCTTTTTCAGTTTGGAGTGAAAACTGTCTTCTAAGCCTTCAGGTTCACGCAATTTTAATAAGGCTAGATTAACTGATTCCAAAGAATCACTGCCATTGGGTAAAACAATCCCGTAATTTTGATTATTAAAAACGGCCGGTAGTACAGCGACTTTCTTATCTTTTTTATTAATTTTTTCAGCGAGATAGAGCAATCTAGGACCATCATGTACCAAAGCATCAACTTCCCCATCCAACAGCTTGTCAATACCCTCATTTAAAGTGTTTACTGGTACCACACGCGCCCTAATTTTTTCCAAGTAATCTCTCGGCGCATCAGTTGCTACCGCAGCCACTCGTTTACCAGGTAAATCTTTCTCGTCAGTGATACTACCACCAACGGCTTGAATCGTCAAAGCCGCTGCAATAATCCCGGTTAAAATACTCATAGCGATTAAACCGGTAAAATGCCAAGCAAGATCAACGACTCTTGCTAAACCTTTACTTTTTGGGGCTTCCCAAGTAATCAACATAGTGATGGACCACCAAAATGCTTCACTGAGTCCATGCCAATAACTGTGGGGAAATAATTTAGTACCGCTACCATCTAATCTATCAACCCACCATCTTAAATTAATAATACCAAACAATACGCACAAAAAGATTAATATATTTTGTAGGGTAATAAATCTACCCACTTGTTGTATTAAAACTTTAAAGGGCGCATTCATGCTGGCATTTGGTTTCACCATGATTTGCAGCCCTAATTCAAACATAGCAGTTGAGAAATCAACCACTTGTTCTCTATCACTGCGAATCGTTATCGCAGAAATACCGACATCCGCCTTGCCTTGTTGCACACTTTTTAATAAATCGCGGACATTGGTTTCATAAACCCATTGCGTTTTCATACCAAGTTCTTTAGCAATACCATTCCATAAATCAATGCTAAACCCAACCGGTTTTCTTTGTGCCGGCGGTAAACTGGTATCATACATTACCCAAGGTTCACTTGGTTTAATGGCAACTCGGAGGGTTTCTGGATCATCCTGCGCGTAGGCGGGCAATGAGAATAAAAAAATAAAAAGGCAACTTAAAATGATTGGTTTTCGTAAAGGCATAAGTATTAATCAGTGTCAATAAAATAATGGAAAAAAGGGTAGTTAAGTCTAAATGAGTTGCAAACAAAACGGAGCAATGCTATTGCAAATACCAAACGGCGATGTAAACTTGAGACTTACCAACACCTCACAACCAATCCGTTCAATCCCCTTTTCCTATGTACTTGACAAGCAGATAATTTATAAATGAAAATATTATTATTATTAATTCCTATATCATTGATATTGATAGGATTAATTATTTGGGCATTTTTGTGGGCAGTAAAATCGGGGCAATTTGATGATTTAGAAGGCCCTGCTCATGAAGTTTTAATGGACAATGATAATTTACTGCCTTCAAAAAACAATTCCTGATATTCGACTCTCAAGTTTTTTTAACAATAACTACAAGGAGTTGGTTAAAACCACGGATAAACCATAATGATTTGAGCGGTAATCCAATTAGTTTTTCGACTTATCCTTTTTTATATCCAATCCTTGTAGTTATCATTGTTACATTCCATATCACCGCAAACATGAATACTGATAAATTCATAATATTAACTATCATTGCCATTTTATTTGGGTTATTTTTTTACTTTGGTTTGCAACAATATTTAACTCTTGAATATTTGAAGATACAGCGAGAGGAATTTAGCA
>Ga0233404_10000420_pt1 | contig 11607 bp, 7 predicted proteins | sample Na_oxic_2_MG_FD_179861 | JGI IMG/M metagenome (GOLD analysis project Ga0233404, IMG submission 179861) | Seawater microbial communities from Saanich Inlet, British Columbia, Canada - Na_oxic_2_MG | ecosystem: Environmental > Aquatic > Marine > Inlet | place: Canada: British Columbia | collected...
TTTGGGTTAAAAAATAGAGCAGTGAAATGTTTTCATAAGCAAATAGCACATCCCCCGGTTTCACATAATTTTGCAGTTCATCCAGTAATTCCTGCATAACCTTAGCCCTTTCTGCGGTTGTAAATACTCCTTTTAACCGGGGATGTTCTATGGTAGCCGTCATTTCTAAACGATTTTTACTGTCTCGATAAGTAAAAGAAGCCTGCGCTACCGAAGCCAACACTAACGTGACTATAATGAGTATCCGCCCATAATGAAAGGTTTGTTCATGCCATTTCCAATGTTTAATAGCTGATGAGCTACCTTGCAGAAAAAATAACAACACTATTGGTAATGCCAACCACATCGCATGAACAACGCCATGATATATGCCAATATCGCTACCCAGTGGCATTAAAACCAATACACCAAGCCCAACAAGAGCGACTATTCGATATTCTATAGATTGTTTGATGATACCAAACAGATATGCTATCAGCACAATATATATTATTCCGGTGAACATCCATCTCCAAAAAACCGTCCAAATTAAATATAACGTGATTGCCAAGTTTTCAATTAAACCAACAGTTGTCATCCACCATAAGCCCAGAAATGCGATTAGTGCTAATCCACCTAGCAACGCCAAAATTAAAAACCACCCTAACTGAGGTTGCCACCTTCTTGCAAGTGCAGAGATGCCTACAACCGTTAACAAACTGGCCCCTCCAAGTAATAAAGCCAGTGCATGATCGGTTACAAATAAGTACAGTAAATGAATCAGTGCATGACTATCAGAGTCATCTGTTGCTAAAGAAAATAGGCTCTGCACGCCTTCGATAAACATTTGCCGGTGGTTTAGCCATTCCATTGTGACGAATACTACCGTAAATGATATGACAATACCTAAACCAAAAAATAAGAGATTATTTCTAATAACTCGTAACGGGTTATTTAAAACAATGCCATGTATTAATATTATCGCTGCCAGACTAATTGCCACTATATTTGGCAAACGTGCAAACACACTTATCCCCAACAAAAATCCGCTGGCAATTAAAAATTTACGTGAAGGCAAACCTAATCCTTGCAACAACGTCCAAGCACCGGCTAGATATAGCAAAGAAGTTATGGTGTTGTAATCGTACCAATTGCCAATATGATTACTGACCGCTAAGAGCGTCAAAAATAATGCCCATCCAAGAATAGGCTTTGAGGCGTATGGTCGCAGGATGAGATATGAGAAGTAAAAACAACCCCAAATCATTAAAACCCAAAGCAGTTTGAATCCTATAAAGCCAAGAAAACCAAATGTGTGCCACCAAAGTCCACCTATCACATTTGTTAACCAAAGCGCATAGCCAAAACCTACAAAATTCTCACCATCTTGAAAGATTAATTGATAATGAGAAAGAGAAAATCCGGTATCGCTAACATCAAGTCCCTGCCATATAAATAGTAGAGGATATATAAACGCTAACAAATACGGGAGGTTTTCTGGGTTTATTATTTTATTCAAAGGCATAAATACTGTTAGTTCCTTATGAGTTTTATGTAGGGTGGGTAGAGCGATAGCGAAACCCACCGAACTTCCGGCGATGCTATTGCTTTTATGTAGGGTGGGTAGAGCGATAGCGAAACCCACCGAACTTCCTAATTACCTGAAATAGACGAGCAATCATCACCGCGATGCGATTGCTGATTCTATAATTACCTTCTTGAGTAGTACAAATTACCCCCATTTTTTGTAATCGCTTCAATCTTGCTTCAACCATATTTTGTGGCGAATAAAGAGCAATCAATTGTTGTTTAGCCAAACCACCAGATTCTCGCAGGTGTAATAGAATCCGAATTCTGCGAGCAGTTTCACTCATATTAAACAAGTGGAAATAGGCATACAAAACACAATTGTAAACGATTAAAGCATAAATAATGAGGATAAAAAACTCTAAAACTGGAACATTTCTTATTGCTCCAATCATCAAAATTCCAAATAACAGAGGAATATTTCCAATCAGAATAATGGCTAAAAGCCTATTTTGAGGTGAACTGGATGAGTTTTTTCCATAGAGACGGCAATAACCAAAATGAGCCATAATCGCTAAAAGGATATACAGCAGCAGATAGATGAGAAACAAGAAAGAAACATGGTTACTCATGAGAGGCTATTGATTATCCTGATAACGTTGGTAAGATATGGATTTTTTATTTAACGGTTCCCCGGCATGCCCTTCTTTGCGGCTAATATGTACAGCCCATACTAATTTTAGATAACCGCTGATTACATTAAATAAAGAAAAAAATGTTAAGGCTTTTGTTTTGCCACTCCCACGCCTTGAGAGCAAATGAGGCGTTTCAGCATAAAAATACCCCATTCTAATCAGTTTGATCAAGAGCTCGGCTTGGTATAAAAAGCCGGTGGTTCCAAGATTGATATCCAATAATATCTGGCGATTATAAATGACAGTGCCATTGGTATAGTTCAGATTCATACCAAAAGAAATATTGATAATAAAACGATACAAGGAAGAAATAATCCGCCGTATTTTAGAACGGATTTCGATGTTCATGATAAAGGGAACAATAATATCAATGTCTTTGGTGAGATAAAAATACTTGAGGACATCTTCCGGATCATTTTCATTATCTCCCGGTATCATGGTCACAAAATCATTTTTTGCATTTTGTACGCCATCCCAAAATGAAGCACCCACACCCTGTGGCTTGGTATGGCTCAGCAGCTTAATACGTTGTTCTTTCATTTGGAGTTGTTTAACTATCTCAGCAGTTGCATCACTGCTACCATCATTGATCACTATAATTTCGGCATCAATGCCCATTTTATCAATCGTGTTTAGCGTTTCTTGAATTGCAGTGGCAATATTGTCCGCTTCATTTAGACTGGGCATGATAACTGACAGACTCGGAAATTGTTTAATCATATTTGCAATTTTATCCTTCTCCTCGCTTTAAGCCTAACATTTTGCGGTAATAATAAAATAAATCCGCCAGTTTCCTACCGGCAGGAGACAGTTCGAGCCTACCATTTTTGTCAACTAATAGACTATCATTTTCAAGTTCATCTAGCTTGGCAGAAAATAGATTATCTGATTTCATGGCAGCAATGATTTGTTCTTTGCTCATTCCCGCCCGCTTTTCAAGCAAAAGCAACAATCTAAATGAAGGAATATCTTCTTTTAAAGCCGGGTAAGTTTGAATATAGGCAGCCGCCATTGCCAACCATAATAATGCGGCGGCAAAGCTGTCCAACAAAGTTAATTCAAACCAATTTGCACAAGCAATCAGAGCAAATAAGGGCATACATAAAAAAATGCCAAACAGCCAGAACATTTGTTTTTTAGGTGCCCAGATACGCCAGATGAAAATCTGAGCAATTAATGCGAGTACAAAACAAAGTATACCCGTGAATAATATAGGTGCATTCACTAGATTATATCCTATCAATTCGTGGAAAGTTTTCCGTTGCATGTAGGGGCAAACCTGCGTATTTGCCCTTTTTTTTTAACCAAAGCCGGAATTGCTGGGGACTAAACGGATTGGTGCCAAAAAGGGCAAAACTGTAGTTCACCGGATAGAACAAGGCAATTCCTACAAGCTCAACACTCAAAACACCTCAGGCACCAATCCGTTTAGTCCCCAGATCCGTTGTACTTAACCGGATATTACCAGTCTTCCAGTTTTTATTTGCCTTTTTATTTTATGCCAGTTCCAGCATTTGAAACCAATCGTTTTCTCCCAAAAACAGATATCATCACCAAAACCAAACAAATAAGGCTAGAAATACCCGCAAGTACAAATCCAATTTGAAAACTCGGGGGCCAATAAGAAAAAACGACTTGATGTTCCCCTTCTGGGAGCCAAACACCCCGTAGAAGCCCATTGACTCGATAAATCTTTGCCAGTTGCCCATTCACTTTGGCTTGCCAACCGGGATAGTACACATCAGTTAAAATTGCTAATCCCGGACGAGATGTTTGTACCTTTAGCTCAACTTTTCTGGCACCATAGTGAACAATTTCTGAGTGAGAATAGCTTGGCCCTTGATGAGCCATGTTTGCTGCATTGGGAATCCTTTCTTCAACGACTGCCTGCCTTCTAAAGTTGAACTGTTGACAACCAGCTAGAGTCTGTGCCTCTTCGTAATCGTTGGCCCGTTCAATTTCATGAACCACAAAAGTTCTAGGCAACACCTTAATATTTTCGTATATCTTAACTTCTTGATCATAGACTAAACGAAAGTTTGATGCGCCACCTTCCTTTATTTGGAGATGACTGGAACTCGGCATAATAAAATATTTGACTCCCAAAACCGAATAAAATTTCAATTGAGCTCGAATATCTTTTTCCGCTTCTTGAGTAAATTTATTAACATCAATAGGAACTAGCGCATTAGAATCTCTTGATAATCCAGTGAACCAGAGTGCATGATAGAAAGGGAGAGGTTCCCGTCGCAAAAAGTGGTTCACAAAATGCTGATAGGTTGCAATTGAAAGGCTTGAAACATATCGTACATCGTAAAGTCCAACCGCACTAGCGAAATTCGGCATAAGCACACCACCGGCTCCGGCAACCCTAAACTGGCCCTCTTGTTCTTGGAGAAAATCAACATAAGGGGGTGGACTAAAAGGGTCCGCTTGATCGGGAAGGCCGTGGGGTGCGATATAATCAATTCCGCCATAAGCAAACGCGACTATTGAAGTCCCAATCAGTGCCTTTTTCCATCTCTGCTTGCCACATTGCCAAACCACAATTAAGCCAATAAAAAAAGGAATGAGTTTGAAGTACAAAAATTCCGGGGGATAGCCTTTGGGAATCACAAACCATAATTCGTTTAAAGCTAAGGCAATAAGCGCGTAAAGCCCACTTTTTGAGTCCCCCCAATACTTGAGGATAAGCAATGCAGCAACAAAGGTTAAAAAGGCGACTGCACAGCCCATGAATACAGCAGTCGCCAAGAATTTTTGCTCATCTAAATCATCAAACTGAATGGAGAATGCAGACATAAATATAATAAAAATTAACAAGCATCCAATAACGATGCTTGGAACTCTCCAGAAGAATTGGGTAGGTATTTTTTTAACAATTCTATGAGATTCTACAGAGTTATTATCAAGAAAGATTGATGTTATAACGATTGAGGTGATGGGTTCTCGTCGTTTCCTATTCCAGAGCATTTCTACTGCCAATGCTGCCACAATCGCAAAACTAAAAGTCCATACTGGGCCTGCCCAACGTTGACTCCAAGTCTGTTCAAAGAGAGGGAGGGCGCCAATATATTTGAAAGGGAAAAAACCTAAATTTTTAAGGACAATACAACTACCAACAGTGAAAAAGAAAATGAGATACTTCCACCAAGGTGATTTGACTTGGAAAAGAGCGAACATCATAAGCAATAGGGGTAAGATACCGATATAGCCTCCCAAACCATCCCATATACCATTTTCAGGCCCCAGCCGATCTTGAATCGGTACCTCAAAAAATGTCGGAATAAGCGTAGCAATTAGCGAATGCAATGGCGTAAAACCCTCTAACCATATATTCCTTGATGGTGAATGCATGTGATAAGCATATTCCATATATTCTATAAATGGCAACAAGAGTGGTGCTGCTAATCCTAAGGCCAGTAATCCGGCTATCACAGAGGCAAACAAAGGGCGACCAAGGTGTCGTCCATACAAGTCAATAGAGCGAATACCTAGATATAATCCCCCAAGTGCTAAAACATATAAGGCCACTTCAGGTTGGCCGGCCAAAAGAACCAAAGCCATAGCAATAGCCGCAAGGGCAATACTGGTTCCCCTTCCTTGTGCGGCTAGTTTTTCCATGGCAAACATCATAAACGGCAACATCATCGCAACGTTGGTCATCTGTTCCAAATTGATGAACCAGACAAAGCTTCCAGAGAACATATAAAATATGCCACCCAAAAAAGCGGGTAGAATAGAAAGCCTAAGCGCGATAAGGAATAAAAAGGTAAAGAAACCTGCAAACCATAAGCGTCCTAAGATAAAATAGTCCCAAGTCCAAGTCGGACTGATGTTCTCCAAAATCTGGTATGGAAAAAATACCCGCGAACTGTATTGGACAGCAAGTGGATCACCAGCGGCTTGATACGGGTTCCAAATAGGTATTTCGCCTTGTCGATATAAGTCTCCAACAAGACGATTAATCGGCCATTCGTAGTAAGCCGGTGTCGCTAGATCGATATTGAAGGTGTTGATGGGTGTTCGACCTTGGTAGCTCCCAGAACCGACTTCTGTTGTAATTCCTTCAAGTTCAACTGAGTAATAGTGTACAGGTTGAAGAGTACGTCCAAGGAAAACAACAGAGGAATAGGCCATTATAATGAGAATAAGATAGGCTAGTGCCACCTTAAGATTCATAAACCGGCTACTTAGCAACCATTCACTTATTTTGAACTGAAAATTTCTATTGTTCACTATTTTTTTCTCCCATTAACCACACAGTGATCAGCATATTATCCGCTTTATAATCAGGCGTTTCTCCAGCAAAAAATAAGGCTTGTGAAATTTCCTCTTCAAGGAGAAAAGAAGGAAAATATGCGTAATATGGCAATTTCAGTTCCTTTACGCCTTTAGGCTTGACAACATCCGTCAATTTAAAATCATCAAGCGTTGAATGTTTTAAAATACTCTTGCCACTGTCTTTTCCATGAGGCCCAATAATAATCGCAATAAGACCATTATTATGTTTATTATGATTTATTTGACTAATCCTATCTATCTGTTTTATAGGTAAACCAAGCCAAGATTTTATATAATCTGCATGAATGTCTCGGCTCAACATGTAAAATTGAGTGTTTGCTGGTAGTGAGGTTAAATAGTCAGCCATGTACTTTCGGACGTAAATCATTTCTTTAGAAAAAGCGATATTTAACGTAATGATAAAAGCACAAGCACCCAAACAGAATACAATCAAATAAGGTTTGATTCGTTTTAAATAATTTTCTAATTGACTCATTAAATAATAAAATGAGATAACAAATACAATGATAATCAGAGGATAAACTACGAAATGGATTCGGGCTAATTTGGTAAATGGAAGGATATCAATGGTAATCGAATGGGCATAAATCACCGCAATCAGTGACATAATCAGTTTTTCAAAAGTAGAAAATTGGCTTTTCTTATAATACTTAAAAGCTAAGAAAAATAAGGTGATACCAGATATAACCACAAAAAGAATAGATAATATTGGGTTATAGGTATAACCTATATGAAACAAGCTAAAGAAAGGAGGTTTAGGGACATAACCAAACTTTGCCAAAGCATCCGTATAATGAGATGTATAAATATTGTGATACCAGTGAGACAAGATCGATAGCGCATGATTGTCGAATATTGTTAGGTAGAGAATCGCAAACAAAGACAATATAGCTAATGCTGCTTTAGCATGTTTTAATTTAACATTTTTCAAAGCAGATATAAATGAACTTTGAGAAAATAAATAGCCTATCATCAAAATTTGAAAACCAATCATCAACAATGCTGAGGTTGAACTTAAAAAATACAAGATACAAACAATAGCAGCTAAAATCAAAAAAGGTTCATACCTTTTAGTCAGAAAATTATGAATGGGGGTATATTTTTCAGAATTATCGTGGCTGGTGGTGATTAAATTGCTGTACCTTAAATAAGCTTCAATAATGAGTAAGAAAATTAAGAGAGACAACATAGTTGCCCACGGCGTATAAGATGCCATAAAGTAGTAATTTGCTGGCCATGCAGAAGTACCATATAACAAAATACTCAATACAACTAGGGTCATATTTTGGGTAAGACGGAAAACTATTGCAGACAGCAAAAATAATGAAAGGCTATTTGATACGATTCCATGTAGCAACAGATATGAAAGCTTATCATTTGAGAATGCAGATAAGAAAGATTTGAAAAATTCTAACGAGAAGATGAATAAAGGAATATGTGCTGCTTCACCTTGATGAAAAGTTAATATATCATCATACGGAAATGGACGATAAGGCCATGCTAAATTTAGCCATGCTATCGCGTAAATTGAAATAGCAATTAAAGAAAAAAGCCAAAACTGTTTGTTTTTGTTTATCCTCATAACTGACTGAATAGCTCCCATGAAATTTCAATTAATATCCAAGTTTATTGGCTGGCAATTTAAACCACTATATAGCGTTTCCCGATTGAATAAGGTATAATATCATGCTAGAACATCTACCCAAAATTTCAAAAAAAAAATGGAGTTTTCGATGCCAAAACCTTATTCAATAGATTTACGTGAAAAAATAGTAACAGCTTATGAGAACCAAGAAGGTTCGATGCAGAAATTGGCCGAACGTTTTAAAGTCTCAAAAAATTTTGTGGCCGATTTACTAAAACGATTCAAACAAACCGGTCAAATTGCGCCAAAACCACACGGGGGTGGACGTCATCCATCAGTTAGGGCGACTGGTGAAACTTTCTTAACAAAGTTAATTGATAGTCAACCGGACTTGATTCTCGAAGAAATTCGTGATGAATATAATGAATATTTTGAATTTTAACCGGTTGGCCGCTCAACTATTGATAGAACTTTAACTAGATTAAAACTGACTCGAAAAAAAAGAGTTTATTTGACGGAAGAAAAAATACCCCAGAAAATAAACAAAAACAACAAGATTATCAAACAAACCTTGCCCCTTTTGAGGCAAAATACCTCATTTTTATTGATGAAACGGGTAGTGTTAGAAATATGAATCGTAGTCATGCTCGTTCGCCTAAAGGTCAACGTGCCCATTGCGAAAATTCTTTAACTCGTGGAACCAGAATTAGTACTATTGGTGCTTTAGGAACTGAGGGTTTATTGACCGCTTTTTGTTATAAAGGGACTATGAACGGCTTTCTATTTGCCTTTTTTGTCGAACAATTCTTAGTGCCTGTATTAACCTCCTCTAATGTTGTTATTCTTGATAATGCTAAACCCCATTATGATGAAGAAGCGATTGCGATGATTGAAGCGACTGGGGCTGGTGTCTTATTTCTTCCCCCATACTCTCCCGAATTAAATCCAATTGAGCATATTTGGTTATCAGTCAAAAGTTTTATCAAGAAAACCGTTATCTCAACGACTGAGGAACTTTATCAAGCTTTAGAAGAGGCTTTAGATACAATTACTCTTGATGATGCCAAAAACTGCTTCCAGCATTGTCTCTAAAATTGTACCTTATGCAATCGGGAAACGCTATAGCTAGCCGTTCGGATAAATAACTTCCAAAAACCGGTCAGGTTTTGAAAACCTGACCGGTTTATCGTGTGAAATTATTTTTCTGGAGTTCTATAGATTGAAGGTGGCTATTTCGGCTACGCTAAACAACTTTTTCCTCTTTCCTTTGGGGCTATATCTAAATAAAAGTAAAGCGATAGCAAACAAAATTATAATTCCTGTCAAAAATAATGGAATATAAAATGTTGTTGGTCTATATACCATTTCAATAGTGTGTTCGCCCTCTGGCACATATACAGCACGTACCGTTGCATTTGCCCTTAGCAACCGGTTTTCTATCCCATCAACAAAAACTCGCCAATCTTTATCATAATTATCAGTCACAATAATGATATGATTAGTTTCGACTTTTGATTTTATCAATAGTCTATTAGAATGATATTCTACAAGTTCTGTCGATGGTTTCAGAAGTTTCTCATAATGTGTCTTCTTAGAATCAGGGATTTCATAACCGAAAGTTTCAATTATGGGAGGTACATTTAAGAGATCAACAGCGTGTTTTTTAAAATAGTTACGCGCATTTTTTAAAGAGGCTGTCTTTTCCCATGTATTTACAGCAAATACTTTAGGCAATACATTACTGGAGCTAAATACTCTTGCTATGTCATCCTTAAACTCAAGAACCAAACTGGGGTGAACATTAACCTTTAAGCACCCATTTAACTCTTTTTTACATTTATCTTTATTAACCACTAAATATTTTAAGCCAAAAAAATCCCAAGTACTTTTGTATTTTAAATAATTTTGCAAGCTATATCCAATCCCATTGCTTTTATGTGCATAGAGAAAAAACCATAAAGATTGGAGTGACTCTGTAGGCGGTCCACCAACCACTTTTGTAAAGAAATCAAATTCATGAGGAACAATCGGTTGCGTGGTTCCAAAATCTTGAATATCAACTAATGCTGAATAACTCGGTTGTATTCCAAATGTCCGATAAAGAGTTGATTTATGTTCTGCAAGCCAGACGTAATGATCAGGCAATTTCGTTATGGGTTGCCTTTGAGATAATCCTTGAGTAGGAGAAATTATTATATGAGCATATAATCCAAGTAACACCATACTCGAAAAGACCAGTACTTTGCTTTTTTGTGCAATAAGTACAGCAGTTACAGCACCTACACATAACAAAGACAACTGCATCATTGAAGGTTGACCTAATTGACTCCCTAAAGGTAAATACAAAACCATCTCGGAAGTTATTAGAACTATAAAAGCATACATTTTGCTAATTTGATTGGGATTTTGCTGTATCAAATACAATGCCATTGCTATGATGGCTAATCTACATACTAAAGAAAAGTTTGTCAGATGAAAATCAGGATATCTGCCATAAAAATTTAATGTTACCACCATAGATATAACAAGTATAAAGCTGAATCCAATGAGATAACTCAATTTTATTCCGGTTTTTAGAATTGACTCCACACCTATAGCTGCAAGAGGAATGAGCAAAAAGGATATAATTCCACCATGATGTTTAGGACTAAACGATTCAAAAAAAGGAAGATAACCTATCCATACGGCAAAAAAGCTTCCAAAAAATTTGAGCAACAGAAAAAAACCGATACTCGCACAAATAAGTACGCCTCTATTAGTTTTAATCCAACTTTTCCAATTTATCAAAGCGACACAAACAAAGAAGAAAAACGATAATCCAAAATAAAACAAATAGTGTAAAGGGAAAAATAATACCCTTCCTTCATATATGAAACTTCCTCGGAACCCCCCAAAATGAAATGGATCAAATAAGTAGTTAATACCCACAAGATGTTCACTCATTAACCCAACTCCTATATTGTGAACATGAAACCCATTATTCATATAGCTATATATGGGTAAAAGGTATGGTGAAGAAAGTATTAAGCTAAGCAAAATTCCAATACTCACTTTCCAGAAAAGCGATAAACGCTGTCTAAGGTTTTTTGGTGTTGATAATGAATAAACGGCGGCAAAAATACAGAGTGCAAAAAGGCCAATAAATGCTTGTTGTATATGGCCTGAAATAATGACAAGGATAACACTAGCTATGAATATTGTAAGACTATAGGGATTTTTGCCATTAATAAGCCTAGCACATGCCCAAAAAACGAACGGAAAAAATGAGATAGTCTGGGCAATGTTAGGAATTAAGAGGGTTGTTGTGAAAGCGCCTTGCAATACATAGATACTTGTAGCCACTAGGGAGGCATTTTTAGAGATATTCAGTTCCCGTAAAAACAGAAAACAGAAAATGGATGCCAATAAAAAATTAATGATGGAAATAAGATCATGCCAATGAGGAAAAATAAATGCCCTTATTAGACTAAAAAAAGAATACGGTGAACCTTCTCCCATAGCAGCAAATGGCATTCC
>Ga0233404_10000421_pt1 | contig 11564 bp, 7 predicted proteins | sample Na_oxic_2_MG_FD_179861 | JGI IMG/M metagenome (GOLD analysis project Ga0233404, IMG submission 179861) | Seawater microbial communities from Saanich Inlet, British Columbia, Canada - Na_oxic_2_MG | ecosystem: Environmental > Aquatic > Marine > Inlet | place: Canada: British Columbia | collected...
TAAGCGCAAAAGAGGTGTTTTCGGTGAACTTTTTTGGGCGTTCAAAGATATTTCGTTTGATCTCTATCATGGCGAGACTTTGGGTATCATTGGGCGCAATGGTGTCGGCAAAAGTACCTTACTACGCATGATGGCAGGTATTACTAAACCAAATAAAGGGACTTTTGTCAACTATGGCTATCAAGTGTCGCTATTATCTTTGCAATTAGGTTTTATCCCTTATTTGAGCGGTCGTGAAAATGCCCTTTTAAGTGGCATGTTGATGGGGCTGAGAAAAAAAGAAGTCAAAGCAAAAATGGATGCCATTATTGATTTTTCTGAATTGGGCGATTTTATTGATCAGCCCATTGCCACTTATTCATCTGGCATGAAAGCTCGCTTAGGTTTTTCGGTAGCTTTTCAGGTTGATCCCGACATTTTGCTGGTTGATGAAGTATTAGGCGTAGGCGATGCTGAGTTTCGGCAAAAATCTACCAAAGTTATGCAAGAAAAAATTCGTTCGCAGAAAACCATTGTATTCGTGTCACATCAAGCTGCTACTATTAAACAATTATGTAATCGCGCTGTGTGGATTGAGGAAGGTGTTAGCAGAGCTGAAGGTGATCCGATCAGTGTTTTGAAAGAATACCATCAGTTTTTACATTTGGCGTGAATGTTAAGACTTAGCGAGGCAGATATTTTAAACCCACCAATGGTGGGTTTTGCTTTCCTACCTCTTGCTATACTAAGCACCGCCATAAATTGAGCTTTTCGGTTTGAGAGACCTGCCAGGTTTTTAAAACCTGGCAGGTCTTTTCAAAAGCGCAAATAGTGTCAAGTATAGTTTTCTACATCAACTAACAACAGCATTTTAGGGCTATGAAAATGGGTAACAGCATATTTCATTTCCACAACGACAGGATTGTTCTCATCTGATGTGGTTGAAATACATAATGAAATACGTGGTGGTGTGCTAGTATTAAAGGAACGAAAGTTCTAAAGTCGCGCTCGATCATCTTTCGCAAAACCCAATAAAGGCATATCTAAATGCCGAGTCAATGCCATGACTTTAAATAACTCGCCCATTTCACTGGGTAAAATGAGCGTTTTTGCTTGTTGGGTTTGTTGCAAATAAGTTTTAGTATCGTCAGGATTGAGGGCGGATAATAATTCCGGTAAACCACAAGCCAGTAAAAAATTTGCCTGATTGGTATAACCTGAAACCGATAGCCCGGCACTCAATGCCGCTTCTGCTACTGCGGTAAAATCAACATGGGCGGTAATATCCTGTAATCCTATTAAAATCAATGGGTTATCGTGAGCGTGGTGTCGATGATGGCACATTAATGTGCCTTGATCACGTTGTGGATGATAATATTCACGGTTTGGAAAACCATAATCTATTAATAATACCATACCAGCGGCTAAGATATCCGCCACTGATTGTATCCAGGCAGGTAAAGCTAAATTCATTTCTGAAATATAACCTACCTCCAGTGTGGGGCGCAAAGCTTCCACCGCCACCCGTAATGATTCATTTTGAGTTGGTAACGCTTGCCAGATATAAGGTGTTTCAGAAGGGCTGTTATTGGGTGTTGCTAATCCTACATAAAATTCTGATACACCTTGTTCTTCTAAACGAAAACGTTGTACCGGCATAGCATCTAGCACCTCATTTGCTAAAATGACACCCTGTAGCGGTTGATTGGGTAAAGTTTCTAACCATTGTACGCGATCTAATAAGTGCGGGACTCGTGTTTGTAAAGTCGCTTGCTGCTGCTGTTTTAAATCGGCACTGACTTCTAAAATAAAATATTGTCTGGGTAAACTATTTAGGTGTTCCAATTCCCTTAATAATTCGGCTGCCAAACTCCCAGAACCGGCACCAAATTCTAAAATCACGCTATCATTAAAGTGAGCTAATACAGGTTGACATTGCCTGGCAAGACATTGCGAAAATAGCGGCGAAATTTCTGGTGCCGTGATAAAATCACCTTTTGCACCTAATTTGCAAAGACCGGCACTGTAATACCCTAAACCTGGAGTATAGAGTGCTTTATTCATAAATTCAACAAAAGGAATCGCTCCCCTTGCCTCATTAATAGCTTGTTTTATGACAGTGGTTAAACTTTGACTTAAAGCTTGTATGTCGGCGGGACAGGGTGAAGGTAATGATAAATTATGCATACAATTTCCAGTAATCCTTTAAAGGTAGAAGAAACCCATCAACCAGAGGTGGTTCTCAAAGATAAGGTAGCATTAATTACAGGTGGGGTCAAGCGCATTGGTGCTGCTCTGGCGCGTCAATTACATAAAGAGGGCATGAAATTGGCCCTACACTATCGCAATTCTGACACTGCCGCTCATGCTTTACAAGCAGAACTGAATAACCAACGCCATCAATCCGTGCTATTGTTACAGGCGGATTTAGGTAATTTAGCCAAATTGAATAGTATGGTATGGCAAACCATAGAACATTATGGACGATTAGATGTTTTAGTCAATAATGCTTCCAGCTTTTACCCAACGCCAATAGGCATCGTTTCAGAAAAAGAATGGGAAGATTTATTGGGTACTAATCTCAAAGCCCCTTTTTTTCTATCACAGGCAGCCGTACCTCATTTAAGCAAGACGCAAGGTTGTATTATTAATTTAGTAGATATTCACGCAGAACGGCCCTTGAAAAGACATCCTGTTTATAGCACCGCAAAAGCGGGCTTGGTCATGCTGACTAAAGCACTCGCTCAGGAATTAGGCCCCCAAAAAATCCGTGTGAATGGCATTGCTCCTGGAGCAATTTTATGGCCGGCCAATGCTCCTGATGAAGTTAGCCAGCAGCGAATTATTTCCACCGTTGCTCTAAAACGTCATGGTGAACCCCAAGATATTGCCAAAACGCTCTTATTTTTAGTACGTGATGCGGGATATATGACAGGGCAAATTATTACTGTGGATGGGGGGCGTACTTTGAATCAATAAAATCTAAGTAGCGTCCATTCGGAAACACCTCAAAGACTTCCAAAGCTACAGTAAATTTTTTTGTAGGGTGGGCAAGGTCCTTTTCTTGCCCACCATCAATGCCAACCAAGTAGGTGGGCAACAAAAATACGTTGCCCACCCTACATTAATATTATTCTCAATTTGATGTTAATTTTTTTGTAGCCTACCATCGATGCCAAGTAGGTGGGCTACATTAATATTATTTTACATCAAACAGAAGTCACACTCCTTCCAAAGCTAAAACTTTGAACTCCAAGATATCCGTTGTTTGGAGTCCGGCTTTCAACTTAAAACGAGACAAAACCTGACAGGTCTCCAAGACCTGTCAGGTTTGATTTTATTATGTGTCGCGGGTTAAGTTGATAGCCTGGAGTCCAAAGCTTCAGCTTTGATTGTCCTAAACTTCATGGAATAATAAAATTACCAATATTAGAAAAATCACTTTCATTCTGGCGGGATTTATAAGCTTTTACCGCAACAAAAAAGGCAGAACCACTCGACAATTCAACAGATAGACTGGTTTGACTCGCCATATCAATATCACCAATGGACTCAGGCCCCGTATAAGGATCAGGCGCGTAATATAAACGATAGCCCTTCGCATCTGCAACCGAATTCCAAGAAATATTCACTATATTGGCATCTATTTCAATAGAAAGGGTGGGGGCTTCCAACTTATCCGCAGGTTTATCCGCTGGCGGTGGCGTATCGCCAGAAGAGTAAATTAAAATTTGAGAGGTAAACGGTTCCAAAGTCAGACTGCCTGTTACCATGTCACCGTTTAAATCTAAATAAGTGGTGCCTCCCAAATCAATCGCTCTGGCATTTTCTGTCGTATTTGTGAAAAGCTTCGATTGTTGGGTTGCATCATTTAAAATTGCGTCCACAGCTTCAAAGGTGACATTGTCTAAATCAATGCTATCTGCACCAATTGAGCCCGCTTTAGTGGTAGAAAAAACCAATTGAATCTCTTCAAAAACACGGGGAGACAAGAAAAACATCTCATGGTCTTTATGAGTTGAGTCGTAGGCAAAATAGGAAGCTTTCAATATTTTCGTTCCATCACCAACAGAGTTCACTCTCACCCGAATAGTACCAAACCCATTGCCAACAATGCCGAATTTTAACCGATAATACTGATTTTCACGCATTGCAAAGCGATTAGTAGTCTTAGTGGAAGCTTTTCCCGTTTGAAGTGCTTTTTGAAAGGTTGATTCACTGAGCAAATTGGCACCAACAACATTGGAGACACTATATTCCTCAAGACGTGCCCCACACCATTTAGCGTTTTTATCATAAGAGGAAAATGCTTTTTTCCAGTGTGCCAAAGAGTATTGTTCATTATCTCTTATAAACACCACTTCATTATAGGGATTACAGTAAAACTTGTTATTAATCGTCCCATGATTAGTGGAACCCGTTAGAACCAATCCCCTTTGATCAGGGTGAAGTGAATAAATAATATTTCCTTCTACCACATTATCACGTGAAGGTCCTTTTTTGTCTTGGACAACAATCTGAGGATCGTTATTGTAAACGACATTATTACGGACAACTGTATTGATAAAAGCATTCAGACGGATACCCATATCGGGATTATTGGCAATTGTATTACCTTCAATCACGTTATCTTTGAATTGACTATCAGCACCGATACCCATACCATAAGAAGGATGGTGCATACAAGGTGTGGTGTTGAGAGTGCCACAGCCATTGGACTCATCAACATTGCCAATACTTTCTAATAAGAAGTTTCCTCGGATGGTATTACCATGGGAACCGATCTGGATTGCGCCGCCATCATTGAGGAGTAAAAGCGCTTTACGAACCACATTATTTTCTACAAGGTGATGTCCACCAGCTTTTAAGTTGATGCCATTCCATCCGGTGTTTACAACGACGTTTTGGCGTATCGTTTGGGCTGTTCCAAAAACTGAAATACCTATACCATAACAAGTACCTTCATACCGAGTACAATAAAGAGGAAACATACCTGTATTGGTAATCTGATTTTTTTCAACGGCACTGGCTTGTATATCAAAATCGCTAGGCGCATTGAGTCCAATGGAGTTGTTTAATTGATGGTTAAAAGTGTTATCTGTGATTAAAAAATTAGCACTCTTGTATACTGAAACACCTTTGGTATTATATTCAAAATGGCAATTACGAATCGTCGCATTGTCAGAATTGTTGACAGTAACACCTTGGGAAGTAAAATGGCGAAATGTGAGGTTTTCTACGGTGCTATTATCCTCATGCCAATAAATGCTCAAGCCTGTCTTATAGGTTGAACCTTCTATGAGTAAAGTGTCAGGGTTAACGTTCCCACGCGGATAGAAATAGACTTTTTTGGCTTCAGCATCATAATACCATTCCCCTGGATGATCTAACTCTTCCAGTTTTTCATCTAAGAAATAACCCCATTCTGGTAACTGACCTCCCAAGTCTTTCGCCGTGATTTTACCGGTTTTTTTCGTGTAACCGGTGATTTTAAATACCTTGTAGTACCAGCTATAGGTTCTAATGCGTAAAATTGCATCCTTCCAATAACCATCTGGCTTTGCGTACTCAACCAACGCGGGATCGGTAAAAGCATCTTTACCTGCACCTGCTCCCACTTTGAGCCAATTTTTATCCGCAGGAGAATCCACATTGGGATAACGGGCAATGGTCATCAATTCGCCATTAACAAATAGATGCTCAATCGCATTTTCATCGCCCTTGTCATTTTCAACGATAAAGGCTGATACATCCGCCTCATAGACTTCTGCTCCTAATGCGGAATGTTGGTTTCGTTTCCAACCCGTTATTTGGACGCTGCCCGCAATGATCGGATTGTCACCACTACCATAAGCCCCAAAAGTGAGTCCTGTTTGGAATTTATAGGAACTAATTGCACCCCGAAAAATCTCTCCACGTTTGAAAAGTATGCTGGAGTTTTCATCAAATGTCACTTCATTGACCTGGTCAATGGTTTGCCAGGGGGCATCTTCACTGGTGCCATCATTCGCATCATCTCCAGTTGAACTGGAAACATAATAAGTGGCACTTTGTACTGTGAGGGGCGGTGCTAAGGCTAACCCTGTTAACAGTAATAGATAAAGTAATTTTTTCAACATAAAAATTAAAACCTCTTCTAAGGTAGAAATAAAAAATTTCCCTATATCAGGGACCGTTAAAAATATAACTTATATATACTTGATGATCAAGTTTTTGATGTTATTTGGCTTGTAGATGATCGATTTTTAGGGCATAAAATAGGTAACTTATTGATTTTCAAGCTAATTTATTTTTAGTCTCTAAAATAATATTTATTTTAAAATCAACCACTAACAAAAAACTTGAGCATCGAGTATATACTCAATCTTCAAGTTTTTCAATACTAACAACAACTACAAGGATTGCATGTAAGCAAGGATAAAACCAGCAATGGTTTATGAATAGTGATAAAGCAACCTTGATGGCATGAATAATTGTTCGATAAGGCAGGGCAATATCTCTCAACGATATCTAAGGAGTGAGGATTTAATAACTTCCGAAACTTTTGAGCCAAACCTGACAGGTTTCAAAAACCTGTCAGGTTTAGTTTCGTATTTTATTAAATCCGCATTCTTAATGGGTGTCTTACCAAAATCATCGATACAGGCCTTATCCTTGCTTACATGCAATCCTTGTAGTTATTGCCTTGAAGAAAAAAACTTGATCATCGAGTATATAAGTAGGTACACAAAAGTCTATTAATATTTTGTAGGGCTCCTAAGGTGGTTTTCTTGCCCACCTTTGCAGCGGCTGGTGGGAAGCCAAAACACGCAGGGAGCCCTACTGAAAATGTTAAAATATTTATGCGTACCTACTTAGATGTTCAGAAAAATAACTTCATACGCACAAGGGCGTGCGCGTGGGATTGCTTCTACATTTGTGAACTTATTTATCTGAAAAACTATAGGAAAGTATTTTAACTTTTTAAAAAATACTATTCTTTAAGAAATAGTGTTTTTTATTCAATGTTCAAGTTTTTTTTGTTCACGAAGAGCATTACGAGATTCATTACTCTTTAAAAATCAATAGAGATCGGATATTTGTTGTGGAACGAGCTTTGTAACCATGTTTCGCACCGGATTAAAAAATAACGATACTAAGCATTTGGTTTGCGTTAAACACGATTACGCCATTGCTTAAACGATAGCCAAAGTAGATTCGCAATTCGGCTGCTTGCTCAAGTGATCCTTCATAGATTTCCAGTGTGATGGGTGTCTCAGAAAGATTATCAATTTTCTTAAATGACACCAAATTTTCGAGCTTTCCATCCCATAGATGTGCAACCCTTTTATGGTCCAACATGGCAATCAATTCTGGTTCGTTTAAACGTTTATAACCAATTAAAATAAACAGATCAGCCGATTTTCCCACATGGTTGCTATCAACTTTTATTTCGCCCTTAATCAGAACTGTATCATTAATGGCTATAACGACTTCCTGATTGGAATCAGTGCCATTGACTTCAGTTCCACCGTGAAAAACGGCGTTTGTTTCAACCGGCTCACCGTTTTTATTAATCGCGCCACCCATTCCTAAACTGGGTTCCTGGGGAGGAGGTGCAATGACATCTATCGTTGCGTTTGTTGGTAAAATGTGATCAGGGGGAAGTGTAGCAATAATTGTATAAGTGCCTTGAATATCCGTGGCGTTTAAGTATGTCATTGCTTCTCCGTTGGCATCAGTCGTCGCTAGCACTGTGAACATGCCCTTGTATGTCATTTCACCCGATGGTTTTTTGAGTTCAAAATCAATGACTTTTTTGACAATAGGATTATCAAAAGCGTCAGTCAATTTAAACCAAATATCAGCAGAATTTTTACCTGCGATTATCGTTTGATGATCGCCTTGACTAACGGTCAATTTAGCCGGTTCGCCCACCACAACGGTTAGGTGAATATTGGCAAACTGTGTCGTATCGGTTACCAATGTCGCCGTAATTGTGTAATTCCCAATAATACCCGCGCCATGAAAGCGCGTAGAAACCCGCCCGTTACTGTCTGTCTCATCCGTAAAATTTGATAAGCCAACACTCATTGTATTACCGGTTGGGTTAACTAAATTAAAATTTACCGCTATTCCCTGATTAGAATTGCCCTCGTCATCGGTCACCAAAAAAACCATTTCCGTAGAATCTAATCCTGTTTCTATTTCTTGGTTATCACCGGTTATCAAAGTGATCGCTGCTAATGCCGGTTGTAATAGGGATAATCCCCCGAAAATCAGTAGTATAAGGAATAAGTTTAAACCGTTTTTGGAAACGGTTGTCAACTTGATATTAGTTTTGGTTTTTAACATCGTTTTCATTTATCAGCCATTTTTGATAGGATACAAGAAATACGATTTTTGAAAAAATACTATTTCTTAGTGTGTTAGAAATACGATTTAAAAAAATGGTATTTCTTAGCATGTTATTCCCAATTATATATCAAAGAAAAAAAAAGTGTATATTGACGAATTTGATCTCAGCTTTTTTGCCAAAAGTCCATTTTTAGTGTCTTTAGATATTAATAATGCTTTATTATGCCGTTTTTGGCAAACTTGTGATTTGTGTATTTATGTAGAACACCGACTGGGTAAAATATTGGACCCGCGGCTCTTGAAAGAAGCGGAAATTCTTCAGTTAGAACAAGAAGCTTTAACTCAATATGATTGTTTAAGCAATCCTTGTAAGCAAGAAAGTTATTCTTTGCCCTTTTGGATCCGATATCATAAAGAAATCGTTGGTATTGTTAAACTTGATACGCTGCCGGTTCATGGTCCTAAAATTATTTATATTTGGAATTTATATTTATTTCCCGAACATCGCCGTCAAGATATCGGGCACCAATTATTGGATAATTTATATGAATTGGCTATTGCCCATGGTTTTGCCGGAATTCGTGTAAAAACCGAATGGATGTATCAATCAGCTGTACAATTTTACCTGGATATTGGTTTATGGGTGATTGGGTGGAAGCATAATTTGGATTTTGGGCGTTTGCCTGATTTGCCTAGTTATCGATTTGAGTTACAAAATAAGCAAGCCCTTTTTTGGGTTAATAGCCCAGATTCTGAAAAATACCAACTTTTTTATACTGCACATAATAAAGATGGTTATTTAGTTCTTGAAGAGCAAGCTTTGGTTGACGAAGATTATATGTTAGAACATTGTGCCCTTTGCACCTTTTCATTATGCTTGGCACAAAATGGATTTCCACTTGTTGCGAGTCAAGCGGAATGGGAGGAAGAGATGGGATGGTGTGATGGCGCGATGCCAGTTTGTTTAGCTTATAAGATTGAAGTTTGGGAAGCTTATGAACGGAAACAGGGTTTTTTAGTGAATACACCAAAAATTCCAGGTTTGCAATATCGGAAATGGGATGAGCTTATGAAAGAGTGATTTTTAGGGTAGGGCAGAAATCCCATTTTTTCAAAAAATTGGATTTCTTTTATAGCAAATTTAATTTGCCAATGTTGTCGCCTTTATCACCAAATTTGAACGCTGGATAGATGCAAGATCATCCAGATGTTCTAATGGATTGGCTCTGGGGTGTTAAATTTGTCCCATTTGAGGTAAAATCCTTTCACCCCAGTTTTAATCTCTTTAGGCATAGTAAAAATAATTTGATTTTTATTGTTGTAGAGTATACTATGCTAATCACATTAATTTCAAATCGGCAAATCACTCATGAGCAACAAATCCTTTAACTCGACTATCAAGTTTTTGATGTTATTTGGCTTCGCGAAACTCTATTTTTGAGTGTTAAAATAGCTAACTCATTGATTTTTAATGTTATTTAGTTTTTGAGTCTAAAATTATATTTCTTTTTAAATCAATGAGTTATAAAAAACTTGATAGTCGAGTTTAATAATTACAAAAGTCCACTCAGAAAATTAGTTAAATTTTTCCAAGAAAGCCGTGATAAATGGAAGACTCGTTCGTCTGAAAAACAAAAATGTATCGACTTCCTTGAAACTAAGGTAAAAGACCTACGCAATAGTCGCGACCACTGGAAACAAAAAGCTAAAGAGCTAGAAAAATCATCATTTCAATCGGGTGCAGTTCCTGTCATCTCCCCGTAACCTATTGATTTTATAACAGACAGCCAATATTTATCAAGTAATCGCTTGAAGCACTTCAACAGTATTATACAAATAAAATCAATAGATTATACCAAATCGTGTCAGAAAAACCGGTGAATGATATCGTTGAAGCCGAATCATCAGAAGAGGCTATAGCAAAAATAAATGAAACCATAGCAGAGATTATTGCCTGGACTTTGGGGTGTCAATTGATAACGTTTCTAGAATTTGAACGGCAGTTGATACCAAAAATATTTGTTCTTGGAAAACTGTTTATTCTGCTATTTCTTAGTATGCGGGAAGAACAGTACAAAAAAATTCAGAAGAATGTCGAAGCCAATTATAAAAATCAAGGCCCGAAGCCACGTCTTTTTGCCTGCTTTTTTGGCAAGTTACGCTATTGGCGTAGCTATCTGTTCAACCTCTCCAATAAAGGTGGGTATTATCCATTAGATATCGAACTTGGGTTGACTCAGGATAGTTTCAGCATGTTGGTACAGAGCTATGCTATCAGACTTGCCACCTTCGTCACGCTACGCTGAAACAGTGGGGCTGTTGACTTTGTTTTTGAATTGGTCGCCGGCACAAAAAACAGTAGAAGAAACGGTGTTGGGATTTGGCCGACATACGACAGATTGGTTTGCATCTCAGCCTGCTCCCTCAGATGATGGTGAAGTGTTAATTATCCAAATTGACAGCAAAGCCAGTCCGACTGCTACAGATGAGGAGTTGAAAAAGCGTCGTGGCAAAAGGAAACCCAATCCGCATCTTGGTTCACAGAGACACAGAAACAGGGCCGTGCGCAAGCGTCGGGGTAAGAAAAAACGGCGCAAAAAGGGAGATAAATCAAAAAACGGGAAGATGGCAACAATTGTGGTAGTATACACGTTGAAACGAAGCGGCGACGGTACATTGGAAGGTCCAATCAACAAAAGGGTCTATGCATCATATGCCGCAAAACGTCACGCTGTGGCTATAGCCCGCCGCTCCGCTAACAAACGCGGGTTCGTTCAATGCGACGGAAAACAAGTACAGGTTGTTACAGATGGTGATAACGATCTAGCCTGCTATATTGGAGAATTATTTCCTAACGCTATCCATACCATCGATGTATTTCATGTGATGGAGTACTTGTGGGAAGCTGGCAGATGCCTCTTCAAAGAGGGCAGTGACGAGCTTGTTGCATGGGTAGAAACTCAAAAAGAGGCACTTTACGATGAACGTGCAGATGAAATCATCGTTGAGATTAACAAGAACCGAGCAAAATTGCCAAAAACGGGACCAGGGATGAAAAGCCGCTGAGAGCGTTTGGAAAAGGTACAGAACTACCTTGATAAACGTATAGATAAAATGGATTATAAATCTTTGCTGGAGCAGGACTTGGAAATTTCATCAGGAATGATTGAAGGTGCAGTGAAACATGTCATTGCTAGGAGGTTTGATGACAGTGGTATGAGATGGATTAAGGAAAGAGCCGAAGCATT
>Ga0233404_10000422_pt1 | contig 11558 bp, 8 predicted proteins | sample Na_oxic_2_MG_FD_179861 | JGI IMG/M metagenome (GOLD analysis project Ga0233404, IMG submission 179861) | Seawater microbial communities from Saanich Inlet, British Columbia, Canada - Na_oxic_2_MG | ecosystem: Environmental > Aquatic > Marine > Inlet | place: Canada: British Columbia | collected...
ACCACCTCGCTCAAAGCATCCGCCGCCCTGTTCTCCGCCGCCACACTGCAGATCACCGATCAGGAATATCTGGAACCCGCCGAGATCGCCCACGTTGGCAAAAAAATCTTCCTCCGCCTCGAGGACCCCGACCGCGATATCTCCAGCAAGCGAGACAAGGCGCTGATCCGCGTGGTCACCGCCAGCGGCGAGGACGAGACCATCGAACTCGAAGAAACCCTCACCCACAGCGGAGTCTTCAGTGCCTCCTTCCCACTGCTCGCCCAAGCCAAGCCCACTGCCGGAAATTTCGACGGCCGCATCGAGGCCTTCTTCGGCGATGAAATCACGGTCGGCTATCTCGACAACGTACCGCAAACCGAGGACGGTGAACTGATCATCGAGCGGATGATCCCCGTCGCCGTGGGTACGGATGGCATCATGGCGGCCTTCAGCAAAGTCTACAAAGACGAGGACCTCGCCATCCAAACCCAATTCCACATCGCGGAAAGCTACTTCGAACTCTTCAAGAGCCACCGCAGGCTCAAGCACGACGAGGAAGCCGCCGCAGACCTAGCCTCCGGCCGACGGGTACTGCGGGAACTTCAGGATGACTATCCAAATCCGAAATACGCCCCGCGGGTTTCCTATCTGCTCGGTCAGTTTGCCCAGGAGATGGAAGCCTGGGACGAAGCGATTGCCGCCTACGGATCGATCGTCCGCAACCACCCGGACCACAACCTCGCACCGGATTCCCAATACAAGCTCAGCCAATGCCACGAAGAGGCTGGGGAGCTCGACGAAGCACTGGAGGGCTACGTCACCCTCGCTGGAACCTACCCCAAGAGCCCGCTTATCGCCAACGTCATGCTGCGCATCAATGAACACTTCTACCTGAAGGAAGATTACGCGGTGGCGGCCTCGGTCGGCGCAAAGTTTCTAGAGCGATTCCCGAACCACCAATGGACCCCGAAGATGGCCTTCCGCATCGGCCAATGCCACTACAAGCTGGAGCAATTCACCAAGGGTGGCAAATCCTTCGACGCCTTTGCCAAGCGCTTCCCTGAGCAAGAACTCACCGCCCAGGCCCTCTTTTGGGCTGGCGAAAGCTACCGTATGGGAAAGGACATCCCCAGTGCCTTCCGCCGCTACAACCGCTGCCGCTGGGACTTCCCAGAGAGCGATGCGGCAAAATATTCACGCGGCCGACTTGCCCTCCCCGAGCTACTGGCTCAGTTTGAACGCGAAGCAAATCTCGACAACTAAACGATGCACCTAAACCACTCTACCCTAGCCGCCAGCTTCTTTGACACTGGCGCCCTCAAACTCCTGCTCGAAGGCGGCCTCTTCATGTGGCCGCTGCTCGCGCTGCTGGTCCTCGCCATCGCGGTCATCATCGAACGCTACCGCAGTCTCAAGCTACTAGAGACCGACGCCAGCGAGCTCCGCGAACAGGTCACCAACCTCCTCTCCGAGGACAAAGTCGAGGAATCCCTCCAACTCTGCGACGCCGCCCGTGGTCCAGTCCCCGCCGTCCTCTCCTGCGGCCTCCGCAAATACCTCGTCCTCCGCCGCCTCAACTACGACCAGGCCCAGATGGAACAACAGGTCATCAAGAGCATGGAAAACTACGGGGTCAACATCGTCGCAGCCCTGGAAAAGCACCTTCCCATCCTCGCCACCATCGCCTCGGTCGCCCCCATGCTCGGCTTCCTCGGTACAGTGCAGGGAATGATCGTCGCATTCGGCGACATAGAGGCTAACATCGGCACTCAGAACATAGTGCAGGCCGCCGCTTCCGGCATCCGCGTTGCCCTGCTCACCACCGCCTTCGGCCTCATCGTCGGCATCCCCGCCTACATGGCCTTCAACTACTTCACCGGCATCATCAACGACTTCGTGCTCCAAGTGGAATCCTCCGCCGCCGAACTGATCGAAGTCGTCGCACTTCGTCTCACTTTGGACAAGGAAAACTCATGAAACTAAAGCGCGGAAAAATGCTGATTGATCCGCCTGCCAGCGCCAGCTCGGACATTGCGTTCACCCTGATCATCTTCTTCCTCGTCTGCGCCGCGGTGCAGCCGGAGACCGGCCTCTCCCAGATCCTGCCGAAAACCGAGGAGCAAGCGGAGAAACGCGATCAGAGCAAAAACATCGAGGTCACCATCACCCCAACCAGCATCGTCCTCAACGGCAGCCCTCTGCAACTCCCCGCATTCTCCCAACGCATCTCCGCCGCCTTGAAACAAAAGACCCGCGAGACCGACCGGATCGTCGTGGTGAAGAGCTCGCCGGACACCCCGTACCCACTCTGGATCGCAGTCTCCCAAGCAATCGAACAAGCTGGCGGCATCCTCACACTCGAACTCGAAACCGAACGCGTCATCAACGTCGAATGAAACTCCCACGCAAAAAACTAACAGCCTCTGTCCCCTCCTTTGCGATGGGCGACATCGGCTTTTTGCTGCTGATTTTTTTTGTCATCCTAGCCCGCGCCCAGGACGACAGCCACATCCAGTGGCAGCCCGCCAAGCTCAAGGATGTTGAAATGGCTGCCGCCCCGCTGGCGAGCGTTGCCATTGACACCGGATTCAAGACCTACCTCGACGGCAAGGAAATCTCCCCAGACGAGCTAGCCTCCGCCCTCACCACCCTGCTCGGCGACACGCCATCCGGCCAACGCAACGTCTTCCTCAAAGTCCACAAAGAGGCCAAAGCCTCCCACTTCGAACCCGTCATCGCCGCGATCAGTGAAGCTGGCGGCGACCTCGTCCACATTCTAGAACCCGAAGAAAATTCCACCAAACCATGAATGGTCCATCAGAAAACTCCAATCCAGCCCACACCGCCATGGCCAGCACCAAGGCTGACCTCCGCGTGCTGAAAAGCAATTCCACCGCCACCGTCCAGGAGCTACAAGAATTCTTGCGCGAGCTCAGAGGAAAGAGCCCTCAGGAAATGCTTGGCGTGGTCGCCTCCAGCCAACTCATCCGAGCCACCATCCTTTCCATCGTTCTCGTTGCCGGAGCCATCTTCACCCTCACCGCCATCCCCTACTTCTTCGGGGACGAGCCCGCTCCAGAGCCAATTGCCACGGCGACACCCGCGGTCGTGGCACCAGCAGCTCCCGTCGCTGCCGCCAAAACTACCACTAACGAAACACCCGGTCCCCTAGCTCCTCTCGAAGTCAACGAGACACTCCCCGCAGCCCCGAACTCGAATCCTCTCGAGGACAAAGGTGAAAATTTTCTAAAGGATCTGGAATAGCCAGAATTTACGACCCTGATGACCAATAAGCCCAGACTCCTCAACGTCCGTGACTGGCTCCTCCGACCGCTCGTGTGGACTGGGGCCTATGCTGTCGTCTGGTGTCTGCTTTGGATCGATGCCCATACGTGGTTTCGGCTGGGTGTGTGGTCGCTGACGATCGGATTCCTCTCGGCCCTGCCAGTTTGTTACTACTGGATCCGCCGCCTCCGTCATTCCTCCCTTATCGTCCGCCGCGCCGTCCTCAGCATTTGCTATATCCCACTTTGGCAGCTCGTCGCCCATCTTCCCCACCACAGCTTTTCCTACGCACTCGCCGAAACCATCAACCAGATCGGCACAGCCGGGGCCTTCTTCCTCGGGCTTGGCTGGGCGGTTTGGTGGATCGACCGCGAAACAAAACGCGCCCCCGCTCCGAACTCGAAAAAGCACATCTGGGACCCGCGCCAACTCGTCGCCTGGTATTTCGGCCGCAAGAACAACAAGCTCCACCAATCGATTTTCACCCTGCTGACCTACTCCTGCCTGTTCGGTACGATGGCCTTGATCCTGACCCGACTTTCCGGCTGCAGCGTCTACGAATCACCGATCGGTGGTGGTGAAGAAAAACAACTCAGACAGATCGTAAAAATCCAGAAGGTCATCAACAAAAAGTATGTCATCAACCCCTACAGCAGCATCCTTTTCAACCCACCGCCGATCGATGACATCGAACTCCAAGTCCTCGAAGTCACCGAGCACCTCTACAAGATCGGCCAGGGTAAGAGCGATGGCGCAGGGTTCTCCGCCGGCACGACCCGTGGCAAAGTCCGCTTCATCCGTCTAAAATACAACGGCGGCGACTGGCAACAGGACATGGACCGAGGCTCCGACCTCAACCTCCTCACCGAATACGGCGTCCGCACCGGCCACCCGGTCAGCGATCGACCCGAGCCGATGGAGATTGGCCGGCTCAAGAGCTTCCCCGCCCGCAAAAGCCCGCCGATGGTCTACATGACCGGCCAGCAAAACATCAGCCTCAGCGGCAAAGAAATAAAAATCATGCGCGGCTACTTGCTAGAGAACCACGGCATGCTCTTCGGCGACAACGGCGGAAGCTCCGGCTGGGAAGGCCAGTTCATTTCGATGATGCAAAAAATCCTGCCAAAAGTAGAACCGATCTCGGTCTATCTCGACCACACCATCCATCGCATCCCCTACCCGCTTCCCCGCCTTCCCATCGTCGCCCCCCATGGTCGCTCCGACGCCCTTGGTTGGGTCGTTGACGGTCGACTCGTCGCCTACTACCATCCCGGCGACATCGGCGACGCCTGGGCCGACGGCCACTCCGGCGTCCCGCGCGAGGTCTGGGAATCCAGCTACCAACTCGGCGTCAACATCATCTACTACGCCCACTCCGAGTACAACAAATGGCTCGAAAGAACCAAGAAGTAAGCCGACGCCTAACAACTATCATGCTCCTACGCACCATCACCTTATTGCTCTTCATGGCCCTCTCCCCACTTTCCAACGGAGCCCTCTCTAGCCTGCAACAAATCCAGGTCGCGACCTTCGAAAAGATGCGCTCGGTGGAACGCTACCAGATGAAGATCGCCGAGAAACATTTCCTTAGCGGCAACTTCAAAGTCGCCCTCGCCGAGTACGAGAAATTCCTCACCCTCTACGAAAAGAGCCCCGGCGCACCTTACGCCCAATTGATGTGGAGCCACTCGATGATGAAGTTGAAAAAGCCAAAATCCGCACTGCGTGACGGGTTTCAGTCGGTCATCGACTACTGGCCAATGTCCCACGAAGCAACCATCGCCGCCTATTGCATGGGCGATTCCTACCGCACCATGGGCGAGGTCAAAAGCGCCCAAAAGGCCTTCCGCTTTCTCATCAGAGAATACCCAGATCACGAAATCGCGATCCGCTCCCGCCATGACCTACTGCACTACGCCCGACTCCACCAGGACATGGAGGAACAGCTCTCCCTGCTCAACGAACTCACCTATAAGGTCAAGCGCACCGACACCTCCAAAGCCGCCTGCATCAAAGCCTGTCACGAACTCGCCGAGCTCCACTGTATAGCGCAAAAACTTGACGAAGGTAAAAAAGCTCTCGCCACCAGCTACACTGGCCCCGCCCTCTTCGACCAAGTTTACAAACTCTCCTTAAAAAGCCTGCAAATCCTCCTCAAAGACCCCAAAACCAAGACTGGCGCACACAAGCTCGGCGACCAACTCATCGCCACCCTCAGAGCTGAAGCAGTCGCCCGACCAGAGCTGGCCACCAAGTTCCTCTATCAAGCAGCCGACCTCCACGCCACCCTCGGCCGCCACAGCGACACGATGAAAATCTATCGGGAAATTGGCGAACGCTTCGGCAACAACGATGGACTCCGCGGGCGTATGGCAAGTTGGTATAAAGCCCGCGACAAACTCCACGAAGCCCGCCGGATCTTCGGCGAGTTCGACGATAAAGCAGCCGGCCAGATAGCCCTTGCAGCTATGCTGCGGGAGGATGGAAAAATCCTAGAAGCCATTGAGGTTTACCGGAGACTCATCGAAACCGATAGCGACCATTCCCTCGCCCATTTGTCGGCTATCGCCAGTTGCTATGAGAACCTCAGCGACTGGAATAAAGCCATAGCGGTCTACCGAGAAATGCTCGAAATCGATGGCGACCACTCCGGCGACCACTTCTGGGCCATCGCCAGTTGCTACGAGAAACTCAGCGACTGGAATAAAGCCATCGCCAGCTACCGCCAAGTCGATCGCTTCCCCAGCGACTACTTCGCCATGGCCAAGTGCCACCGCCGCCTCGGCGAACATAAAGAAGCCATCGTCCTCTACAACCAAATCAAGATCATCGATAAATCCGCCCCCGAAGCGAGCCTTCAAATCGGCTTCACCTACGAGGAAGCCAAGGACAAAGAAAAGGCCATCCGCACCTTCCAGCTCACCTGCAAACGCTACCCAAAATCCAGCCAAGCCAGCCGCTCCCACTCCCACCTACAGAACAAATACAACATCAACGTCACCCTCGGCGGAACCGAGCAAGAGTAATAACTCTAATTCATCAAGATCAGCACCACACCAAAATACCCAAGCACACTCCCCGTCACTCGAACCGTGTAAGGACCAACCTCTCCCACACCCCCTCTGCGTCTCTGCGTCTCAGCGTCTCTGCGCGAGACTTTGCACGCCATAGCCGCGCTTGGCTGAAGGCCATTTTTATACCAGCCTAGGGTGAGTGACGCAGGAACGTAACCCTAAGATACGGAAGAGATAGTTTTTCTGGCTGAAGGCCAGACTCATGTGGAGGCCGAGTAGTCAGACGCATGAAGTTGACCTTCAGCCAACGTGCATTTCTTCACGATTAACCTAGGGTATCCGCGGCGCTCCTTCCCTAGGCTTGTATAAGGTTCGCCGATGGCGATCATCAGAGCCATCCGTGCATTCGCTTGGGCTTCAGCCATCGCCTTAGAATTCTGGCTGGATCGTACTTCTATAGTGCTCAGGCTCAGCATCCCCATGGCGACCATGACGAGGAGCGCCATGATCAATATTGAGGAAATCAGAGCAAAACCACGCGCGTCGCGGCGCGATGAAAAGGCCGAAGAGAACGATTTATATGCTAAATTAATTTTCATAACTGCAAGAAAACAACCGCCTCGGAACGAGAACACATTGTAATCACAGGCAAGCTACACATCCCGCCCCCAGCGTCAAACACAAACTTTTCATCACCTACGCGCTCAATACATGAATAATACGAGCGTTTATGCGCACTTCAGATACCACTTAAACGACCGAGATAGAGTGAATCAAAGCGGAAATCACACAATTTAGCCCCAGCTCTGAGTGTGCTAGATTTCAGAGCTGTGTACTCTGGCGTGAATCACTGAATGTAGTCGCGTATGGTATGGGTGCGAAGCTGCTGGGTGTGGCTGTCATGGTAGAGGAAGACCATGCAGCGCGCTTTTTTACTGAACCGCCAAGTGGAAGAATAAAATGGAACGGCCTTAGTGCCCTTGCGGAAGTGCAGGTGAGTGTAGAGGTATTTCCTCTTACCTTTGACCTTGGAGGGATTCGGCTCCACGAGTGTGTGCGTGCGTGGCTTCAAGCTGACTTTTTTATCACCAATCTCCACGGCTATATCTACCTTTGCCGCGTTCATGAAAAAATACTTACCGCCGCCAAATTGCGATTTCTGATTACTCATAGCAATCAGCTCAAACCCATCCGAGTCATTGGAGCCCTTACGAACGACTAGAATCAATTGCTCTGATGATGTAAGGGCATTGATTTTCCCATATGTTTCAAACGCTAATTTCCCCTCGTCGTCGGTGGTGGATTTGCCCAGCAACCATTGCTTCTGCCGGTCCACCTTGTAGATGGGTGAGAGGCAGTTGGTCGGTAGCTCAACGTTGATCGTTTTCCCCTCCCCAACAATCAACTCAAGCGGCGTAGCTTTGCCTAATTTCGGGAACGAAACAAATTGTAAACTTATCTGATCACCTTGGCCAAAACAGGCTAGAGAAAAGAGGAAAAAACTGAGGCAAGCGAGCGGGTATTTTAGCATGATGAGTGAGATGGTGGGTAGTGGACAACCTAGAAGAAATCAAACCTCCTTAGAATTGAGCCAGCGGAAGCTCATTATTTGTATTTTACGGCCAAATTTTTGATTCGACTCGGTGAGCTCTGCTTGCTTCTGGTGCGGTTCGTTAGCGGGGTCTGAATATTCAGGGACACGCTGAACCACTGCTTCACACCATGCGCGGGCAGCGACTTTACCTTTCTCATCGATGGAGTCACCGTAGGCTCGGATGACGAAGGTGTCACCGCGTGGCGTTAGTTGCTCCGAGAAGTGTCGCAGCACATCAGCCTGATCCACATAAGGTGCACTGCCGTAGGCGATGGGACCCTTTGCGGCGTCCGGGAATTTGAAACCAGGGATCGTTGCCGTCTCTGCATCCAGCATTCTCGACGGCGTACGGAAGCTGGCATTGATGGCGACCTCCTCGTCGTCGAGGGCTGCTTGAAGAGCCCCCTTAAGCGCAAAAGGTGAATTATTGCCATCCAAGCGACGATTGACGAAATCCGAAAGTGAGAGGAAGGGACCGCGAAGTTTGACTTGCTTGACAACGGCTAGCGCCAACTGCCCGACTTCTTCATCTGTGAGTTCTCGGCCAGTTCTCCACTGCTCTGGTGGAGAATTTGGACTGCTCATCTCTGAAGTTTTAACTGGAGCAGCACCCGGCAAGCTGCCAGGGTTGACCGTTGTTCCCTCAGTCACAAATTCTTTGGGACTTGCGCCGCCATCTAAATACGCCACGGGTTTCCCTTTGAGGCTAGAGAGGAAAACCTTCCAAGCCTCTACAGAGGTGGAGTTGATATTAAATGCCCCATTGACCATGAGATGAGCAGCGATTTTGTCGGCTAATCCATCGGTGTAGTCGCTTTGCTGGGTGAACAGATCGTCAAAATCCGCTTTATTCAGAGACCCCTTGTAGTGCTGAATCCGCCGGTTGGGTAGAGACTTACCGTTGAAGAAAAAGTCATCGGCTACTTGCTTGGCCGTGCGGTCAGACGAACCAAACAGTGGAACCTTCGCGGGCTGCGGCGCAATGGAAGAAAAGAAGAACTCATCCCAGAGGGCTTTATTGGCAAGGTAAGAGTGGTCAACGAAGGGAACTTCGAATGAGCCTTCATCGAGGTCGTATATGCGCGCCTTGGTGGTGAAGGCCTCATCAGCTGGAATGTTGGGGTGCGCGTAGGAGTTTCCGATGGCCTGCCCCATCTTTGGTGCTAGCCCATTCTGACCCGATGCGGTCACCCTCTGATAGGTAACACCTGTAGGATTATTAACGGGTCCACTCTTAAACCAAAACGTATCGTTGTCGGGATCTTCCCCTACCGGAATTGCCTTGGCCATGCTGAACCCACCGAGGTAGGCATGGCTGAGGGACGCTATGGAGATCGGTGGCAAGACAGGGATTTCGTTCTGGATAACATGAGTAGTGCCATTCTCAACGGTGTAGCCGCCGCCGTAATACCCGTTCCCGCTGTTAGGCTTGGCTCGTAGGATAGAATCCTCCACCGTGTTGATCTTGCTGATTTGCCAGTCCATTCCGTAATCATACAGTGAGGCTTTGTCGGCATTAGTAATGAACGGTAGCGCTGGAGTTGCAGAGTGCAGAAATGGTCGACTTGTAATTCGCCTGCCACCGCCAAATCCACCAGAGGCAGAATTTGATGTTTCGCTACCGATGCTGAGCGAGAAGTCCATCAGAGCGATGATTTCGCCTTCTTCACCGGCCAATTTCAATTGTTGTCCACTTATCGCATTGGTCTCGTTGTCGAACTCAACCGGTGCTTCACCACCTGGGAAACCCGGGAGCATAAGCTCTTGATAAAAGCCACCAAGCGCAGCCCTGTTCTCATTGCTTCCCGAGCCATGGCGTCCGAGTAAGATATCGTGTCTCAGAGCATCTGCCCAGGTGCTCCAGTGCCCGCTCATATACCCCTCATCAAATATATGGAGACCGAATCCAGCTCCTACGATGGTAGCGCCTCTTGAGGCATTTCTACCATCAGCATAACTAAGTGCAGTGGTCGCGCTTTCTGAATCAATGCTTATAGAAATGCGATCGCCAGTGCTCATAAACAAAGTTTGAGCCCGTTGCCCGTTATTATTTAAAAATTGAGCATCAGGTGCTTGGTTGTTATAGTGACCCATTGGAGCGGTGTTCTTCATGAGAAACACCCCGAACGGGTCCCATTCATTCACAACATCCATGTTACTTTGTATAGCCAGCGTGTTATTTTCGTTGTCGTCACCGTCCGTTAGATAAGCGGCAGCCGAATCGGGAATAGAGAATACTTTTACCTCTCCAGGATCAAATACAATAGTATCGTTAGCCAACCTCAAATCGAGCAGGTTACCTCCCGCTTGCCCGGCACTTGTGCCTCCTGCGTTATTATTCGCGTAGCCTAGATTCATCCAGAGCGCTTCATAGGTTTCTCCACCAGCACGATATTTGCGAATTTTGATGCCGAATGGTGGAACGTTATAGCGTAATATCTGCTTAGCCTCCATGACGAGCGGGAGACTATTAGGATTCCAAAGCGTCACCATAGGCTGAACTCCAAGCTTCAATTTGAGGGTGTCGCTGCCCCTTATGGGTTTAAAGCCTCCTCTTCGTTGCCAATCTGGGTTCCCCCCCGAGGGCTTAGTGCCGTCAACAACTTCTTGTATCCAGTCGCGCTCAGCTTGCGTGATCGGTTGTGCCGTAGCTCCCAACAGAAATTGGACTTTGGTGACGACAGGACGCTTGTAGAGCGATGTGTATTCCCGAATGAGAAAATCTCGATTTTTGTTCCCACCATCATGATCGGGGACTTTGATCTGAAGCGAGCCAGAGAGTGCTGATGAGGAATATTGAACCCCTTCTCTGCGGCCGTTATCAAAATTAGGCTGGTGATCGTATAGCTGGTAGTAGGCAGCAAGATCCTGGATGGGGACGCGTGAATTCGCTCGGCGCGCATCATTGGGATTATTTAGATACGGAAAGCGCGGGTCGTCGAATTCATACAACATGAATTCTTGTCCGTTGTCCTCTAGCCGAATCGGTTGTTCAAGGATGGTGGATAGATCGCGCTTCAGTCCGCCCTCGCGAACGTCAGCGAGCACACTGTGGCTGTGGACAGTGACGCTGTGGTAATTTAGTTGCGACACCGTGGGTGAGGCAGTATCTGGAGGAGCGCTTAGGCTAATGAGATCTACAGTTTTAAATGAAGGCAACTTCTCTAACTGCTGTTCATCTGAGAGATCCTCTAGACCTGGAGTGGTCGTATTGCCCATTGAGGCTGGAGCTTGTGCACGGAATATTTTGTCGGCAGCTGTGAGTGTCCCGTTCTGGTAAGAATCTGGCATGAGCCTAGCTTTTTGGCTTTCATCACCGACCCACCAGCCGTAGCGGCCAGTAGTACCCCCAGAAACAGTGGGGTCGTTTACCGATAGCAAGCGCGCGCTGACATAGTCATCTTGCCGGTCAGACTCGCTCCCTAAAGAACCTTCACCGACAAGTCTAATACTAGTATCATCAATGGATGGAGCCAATTTACCATCGAGCGAAAGAGTGAGAGGTAAATTCACATTGAGCGCCTTATTTGGAGCTAAATCCGCCTGATCAAGCGAAAGCAACCAGCCGCGAAAATAATCACTGCGGCTGGCTAAATAGGTAGGCGCCATGCCTTCACTGGAAATCCCCTGTATGGTCTGATGCGCACTAGGGCCACCTGGGTTAGATGAGCCTGCTGGATGTG
>Ga0233404_10000423_pt1 | contig 11554 bp, 6 predicted proteins | sample Na_oxic_2_MG_FD_179861 | JGI IMG/M metagenome (GOLD analysis project Ga0233404, IMG submission 179861) | Seawater microbial communities from Saanich Inlet, British Columbia, Canada - Na_oxic_2_MG | ecosystem: Environmental > Aquatic > Marine > Inlet | place: Canada: British Columbia | collected...
AATACTGACAATGAAAAACAGCAAATAGCGAGTCAGATAAGGGCTCATGTCAAAAAAATTAAATGTTTTCATTATGATGGATATCGTATGCACGATAGGTATATCAAAGCGAATAATAGAAAAGGGTAGAAAGATTTAGAAGTGATGCTCAGTAGCGGATTTGAATATTTTGCTGATACTGATAAGGATATAACCTATATGGTAAAAGATTTGAGTTAAAAACGAGTACATGAAAGTTCTCAAACTAATAACTCGTTCAGTCGTTCCCAAATAAAATTTGGGAACGAAAAAAAACCTTCAGGTTTGGCCCTTGGAGTCCAAACCTTCAGATTTGGCTTTGGAGTCCAAACCTTCAGATTTGGCTTTGGAGTCCAAACCTTCAGATTTGGCTTTGGAGTCCAAACCTTCAGATTTGGCTTTCAGTCGTTCCCAAATAGAATTTGGGAACGAAAAAAATATTTTTAGGTTTTGCCCTGACCTTTTCGATTTTTCAGGGTCTGTATAGATAAGTCCAACGGCTCGGGGGGGATTGACCAGATGGATTGTGAGGTATTTTGAGTGTGCTTGATTACGCGAAGGGCCAATGAATGCAATAGCACCCACTCACCAATCCGATCACTCCCCAGATCCGTTGTACTAAAGGGTAGTATCCGTTGCACTTAAAAAAAATGTTGTCACGGGGCAAAGAAAACCAAAATCGGCATCCATGCCGATTTTGTCTTTGCCCATTCGTGACAAGGATGTATGGCTCTGGCCGTCCTGTGTCCGCTGGTTTTCGCAAGCTCAAACAACGCTCCCCCAATGACTGGACGCTGTAACGCACTTTTGAAAAAGTGCTCTAGCTACCAGAGACTACTCGCATCCATGCTCGCAGCGATATTTTTAGGTTTTGCCCTAACCTTTTCGATTTTTCAGGGTATGTATAGATAAGTCCAACGGCTCAAAGGATTGACCAGATGGATTGTGAGGTATTTTGAGTGTGCTTGATTACGTGAAGGGCCAATGTAACTGGCCCCAGAAATCCGATTTTTTCAAAAATCGGATTTCTGGTAACTCTCAATCATCATTATATTTTAAGTAATTTGTTATGATTAATAGATAAGTACAACGACTCCGGTTTTTTTGACTGGGCTTGAGTACAACGAATTTTTTAAAAACAACGAATTCTCCACTAACTATTCGTTGTGTGTTTTTTAAATTCGCTGTACTCGTTATCCAAAGTTGTCGGTATCGGCAGTTTTATTTTTTTTAACTATGTGAGGATAAATAATCATGCGATTCTCAAAAGGGTGTCCAGTTGCCTTGCGACGGGACTTAAAATTAGAGGAACCGCCTAATCGGTGGCAACTCTTTATAACTTGGCTACTTGATAGCTTAACAAAGGGTGTGCCGGTGGTATCTACTGTGGGTGCTAGTTCCCAAAAATCTCCGGTGTCAATTTGGCGTGGTGTGGTGTTTGTTGCCTTTGTCGTGGGTATGATGGCGATGGGGCGTGGTGCTTGGGCATTTTCTTGTTCAGATGTTACTGAAATTCCCAATACTGAATGTGAAGCTTTAGTTGATTTTTACAATAGTACCAATGGTGCTAATTGGGAAAATAACACCGGCTGGAATGTGACAAATACACCCTGTAATTGGCATAGTATCTCATGCAGTGATGGGCATGTCAATAGACTTGAGCTGAACGATAAACAACTCAGTGGTTCTATCCCAGATTCGTTGGGCAATTTGAGCAATTTGCAAACACTTTGGCTGACTGGTAGCCAACTAAGTGGTTCTATCCCTGAGTCGTTCGGTAACTTAATTAATTTGCAGATTCTCAATATGGGCGGTAACCAACTAAGTGGTCCTATCCCTGAGTCATTGGGCAATTTGAACAATTTGACACTGCTCTGGCTGTCTGGTAATCCACTCGGTGGTTCTATCCCTAAATCGTTCGGCAATTTGAGTAGTTTGCAAAACCTCCAGCTGCGCGCTAACAAACTAAGCGGTCCTATCCCTGAGTCATTGGGCAATTTGAGCAATTTACAGAGTATCGAGCTAAACAGTAACCAACTCAGCGGTTCTCTCCCCGAGTCGTTGGGCAATTTGAGCAATTTGCGGAATCTCTATATGGTCAAAAACCAACTAAGCGGCTCTATTCCTAAATCGTTGGGCAATTTGAGCAATTTGCAGGATATCACTTTATGGGGTAACCAACTAAGCGGTTCTATCCCTGACTCGTTTGGCAATTTGAGCAATTTACAGAATCTCGGGCTAAACAATAACCAACTAAGCGGTTCTATCCCTGACTCATTGGGCAATTTGAGCAATTTACAGAATCTCGATCTGAACAATAACCAACTAAGCGGTTCTATCCCTGACTCGTTGGGTAATTTGAGCAATTTACAGACTCTCGCTCTAAACGTTAACCAACTAAGTGGTTCTATCCCTGACTCGTTGAGCAATTTGAGCAATTTACAGAATCTCGTTCTAAACCTTAACCAACTCAGTGGTTCTATCCCTGACTCGTTGAGCAATTTGAGCAGTTTGACGCGACTCCGACTGTTCCGTAACCAACTAAGCGGTTCTATCCCTGATTCGTTGGGCAATTTGAGCAATTTACAGGGTTTCACTTTAAACGATAACCAACTCAGTGGTTCTATCCCTGATTCGTTAGGTGGTTTAAAGAATTTGGAATCACTTGTACTCGGCAATAACCAACTAAGCGGTTCTATTCCTGACTCGTTGGGCAATTTGAGCAGTTTGACGCAACTCCTACTGTACGGTAACCAACTAAGCGGTTCTATCCCTGACTCGTTGGGCAATTTGAGCAATTTGCAGAGTATTCATCTATCCCATAACCAACTAAGCGGTTCTATCCCTGACTCGTTGGGCAATTTGAGCAATTTGCAGGGTATCAATCTGTCCAGTAACCAACTAAGTGGTTCTATCCCTGACTCGTTGGGAAATTTGAGCAATTTGGCGCGCCTCTGGCTACACTATAACGAATTGTGCGGAGACATCCCACTGTCGTTAATGAACCTGAGTAATCTTACTGAATTAAGGTTAAATAACAACCACTTAACAGCTTATGATCCTGATTTAATTGCTTGGCTTAATAATCTAGAACCTAATTGGAGAAATCAAACGCCCTGTCCAGCCCCTAAGCTGGCAACCACTGTACCTCCTTCGATTTGCAACGGCGACAGTTTTGATGTCACTTTTCAAACCGTGATGACAGAATCACAGTCAGTTGATACTGTTACTATTAATCTTGGCTTTGATCCGGCAGTATTACAAATCAACAGCCTCACCAACAGTGGCGTGCTTGATTTTGAAATGGTAAATAAGGAATGGTCACGAAATAACTTCCCGTTTTGTTTTTTTGCTTTACCACAGGTTCCACCTGTGGTTATTCACATTCAACCCCTATCGGGGTTGGCAAATTATTTATACCGGATATAGGGAAAATATTTCATGACCATTCCTAACCACGACAATGGCAGTATTGATTTTACGGCCGGCGTTTGGGGTAATCCCATACCAACCCAAACCTTTGACATGTTTACCATTAATTTTACCGCTTTGCAAGCCACTGAAACAACGCTAACTTATGACACAAGTAAAAGTAGCCTCATATCTGAAGGTGTAAACATTCCATACGTGGTTGAAGATGGACAACTGACAATTTCCAATTGCTTCGGTTACCAAGTTGATTTACAACGCAAAAACCCCAAACCTGATAGCAGTTGGGAAACGGCATTGGAGATATCGATAGGCACCCAAACCAGTGCCACGCAATACACCGATACCTGTGACGAAAACGGTCAAGGCAATATCGCTCTCGAAGGCACGTTAGGGAATGAAGACTATATCTGTGTCAAGAACGCCCATACACTCGCTAACAAAGTAGAGGCTCCGATTGACATCAGCAATATCGTTGACTTTGGTTTATTACTCGAAGGTGATACCAATGGTAATAACGTATTGGCTGGAAAAGACTTTAGCCTAGTATTCGCCAGTAAAGACAAATGTACTAATGATACCGGCTATAATGCCAATGCTGATTTTAACGTCGATGGTTGCGTTACTAGAGATGATGCAAAATTCTTAATGTCACCACCCATTGGTAATATGGGCAAAACTTCCGCGTGTACTTGGGATAGCAGTTTGAGTATGCATCGAAGAGGGCGGCGCGATAGTACTGGTACAGTCACACTGGGTACAACCGCGATTCCTACCGGTTTAATGGTGGGAGAAACTTTTGACTATACAATTAAAGTTAATGCTGGTACGCAATTGGTAGATACTGCCAGTGCCTATTTAAATTTTGATTCCGAACAGTTAAAAGTTAATACTATGCTTCCGGGTAAAACTTTTGATTTTGTATTGCAAAGCAGTTTTGACAATGAACTTGGTAACATTGATTTTGCGGCCGGTGTTTGGGATAATGAAGTACCCAAAGATACGTTTACACTCGTAACGATAAACTTCACTGTGTTAAAAGTAGGTGGCAAACAAACGCTATCTTTCAACACAACCGGTAATCGTGCGACTACAACGGTATCAGGTGGTAGTTCAGTATTGGCAGTAGATGAAAGTGGTGGGCCTGTAATTGAAGAAATAGAGGAAGTCACGGGTATTTATGGCATTTACGGAACCATTATAGATGACCTGAAAAATCCAATTATCGGCATCACATTAAAAGTGGGTAATATCACCACGATAACTGATGATGCCGGCAACTGGGAAATTAAAGGTCTTCAAGAAGGCTCTAATACCATAACAGCCGAGAAAGATGGTTATACCTTTGCCCCCGAAAACTTCGCGCTCGGTAATAACGTACTCAGAACGAAAATTGTCATAAAACCCATTTCCGATCTCAAAGTGAAAGTTACGACAAATAGTCGCGCAGTTAGACAAGATGATAACGTCACTTATACCATAACCGTTGTCAACGGCGGTGCTGAGCCAGCTACCGGTATTGTCCTTACCGATGAACTTCCGGAGGGAACTAGCTTTGTTTCGATTAAGGCTACTGACGGTGGTGAATGCAATGCAGATACCTTAACTTGTAACTTGCCCAATTTGACAACCGGTAATTCTGCCAAAGTTGAATTGGTAATCCACAACAGCCAAGCTAATAACTTGGTGAACACCGCAACAGTGACATCCAATGAATACCCGACTGAGGTGAGCAAAAAATGGACCCGAACCATTCCACACTTGTCGGTATCCATTAGCGATACACCCGATCCGATAGGAATGGTTGAAGTAAATGGAGACAGAATCCTCCACTATACAATAACGGCTGAACTAAGTCCCAAAGCACCAAGTGCGGCAACCGGCGTTGAACTGATTAGTACATTACCCAAAGGCGTTGAAGTCCATTCGATCAACTCCGACGCGGCAATGTGCGAAATCAATAATCCCCAAACCGTGACTTGCCAACTGAAGGATTTAAGCGTTGCCAATCCAGAAACTTTTCGGACGGGGTTGCAAACCTCGTCCAGCACAACCAATATTAGTAGCGTCAATGTAGCCCTTGACGTAAAACTAAACGACGCTGGGTTACTGGTACTCACCAACGAAACCAAAGTATCGGCCCTTGAATACCCGGCGCACACCTACCGTGAGCGCACCCAAGTATTCATACCGCCCGAATACAAAGTGAAGTTGGCCTTCGTAATCGACGTAACTGGCAGTATGGAACCAGAAATGAATGGAATCAAAGGGGCCATACTTGATGTCATCAAAGAACTACAAGAAAATCTACAAGAAAGCCAAAGCGCGTTTCCACTAAGTGCTTTGGTAGTATTCCGCGATGATGTCAGCGTCAAAGCCGTTACCAGCGACGGGACAATATTAACCAACGCCGTAGGGAAACTAAAAGCATCTCAAGGCGGAACTTGTCCCGAAGCCTCAGTAGAAGCTTTGAACAAAGCCATCGATCATGTCGAAGACTTTGGTACCATCCTATTTGTAACCGATGCTTCACCGTATGATGATGCTGATATTGATGCCCTGATTGAACGGCTCTTGAGCCACAACATTCGCGTCAATGTTTTGATGACTGGCGATTGTACCAATCCTGACAGTTGGAATAAATTGCCAAGTGCTGAGTAAACGTTATGGACGGGGTTGCTAAACCCCGTCCAGCTATAAAACTACAAGGATTGTATATAAGAAGGGATTAAAACCGTTAACTTCAGGCGATTGTATATAGGGATTGGATCGTGGTTCCGGTTTAAATCCTTTTTTATATACAATCCTTGTAGTTATTGTTTGGCTTTAGAAAAAACTTGAACATCAAGTAATACCTTCGCCATTGCCAAAATTTATTGTTTCGGGAATGAGGTACGATTTCCCGAAACCCAAAATAGTTTCGGGAAATCCGCTTTGCGCAATGAACGAAACAAATATCTAATTGGCGAAGGTATTGAAATATTTAACAAATATTTTTCTCCAAATATTTCTAAAAAACTATAGATGTACACACTAATTAATATGAAACATGATGCTACTCACATTGAAGTTCAGTCTTCAAATGATACCTCTAAATTAAGACTAGTACCTAATGAATCAAGAAAAAAACCTTCTAATGATTTGTTAGGTTATAGCCATGATTCGTTTTTGAAGATTTGGCATGAGATGTATGGAATTGATACCAGTTCAATCCGTTATGCTTAATATGTTATACCAAATATTATCAAAAGTTGTCGGTATAAATTTCTCGTTCCCAAACTCTGTTTGGGAATGCCTGCCTCGATGCTCTGCATCGTACAAAATACTTGTTCTATTTGGTGTACAATTAATTTCAGTCGTTTCCAAATAGAATTTGGGAACGAAAAAGAGTTATAATCCCAAGATTCAATTAATCTCGAAAAAATCCGTTCATTGCGTTAATCCGCTGTACTATCAGTGTAAGACTAACAAACCAACTAGGAACCATGAAAAACTATTTATTTGCCCTCACCAATTTTGTAGTTATTATCAGTAAGATTGACATTAATGCCCAAACAATATATGTTGTGTTTAACCATTAGCAAGATCAAAAAAATGACAACCGTAACACTTAATTTATCCGCCGATATTTATCAACAATTGCACCAAATATCTCATCAGCAGAACAGTAGAAAAAATGATTCAAAAATGGATCATTGAAAATATTGCCTCACCACAGAAAGATTTACGGGAACAGTCTCGTCAACTCCTCAAAACTACCGGCTTACACACGGAACTAGGCCCCGAATTGCAAAAACAGGCAGAAAATTCAACCGCAACATTAGAGCAAGTACAAGCAGCCTTCGCTAGGGCCGGCGGTCAACCATTAAGCAAAATGGTGATTGAAATGCGGGGCCCCAAATTTTAGCCGAATAATCCAAATCTGAAGATTTGGATTCCAATAAAATTCCTTAACTTAATGGCATTGACGCGCTGCTTTATCCACCCTACAAAAATATCTAACCACCCAGATCGAAAAATCCGTTGATTTCGTTAATCCGTTGTACTATCACTGTAAGACTAACAGACCAACTAGGAACCCCTAATGAAAAACTATTTATTGGCCCTCAGCATTTTTATTTGTTATTTACCAGTCCACGCCGAAGTCATTACCGATGGCTCCTTTGGAGCCGCAACCGAACTATCCGGCTCCAATTATCGAATTAACGCCTCGTTAGGCCGAGAACGTGGAGGAAATTTATTTCATAGTTTTGAAACGTTTAATATCGAAACTGACGAAATTGCCACGTTTACCGGGCCGGATTTCATAGCCAATATTTTAACCCGCGTAACCGGTAGCAATCGTTCCTTTATTAATGGCACCATCCGTTCTGAAATTCTCAATGCCAATTTATATTTACTTAATCCCAATGGCATTCTATTTGGTAAAAATGCGAAACTGGATATTTCAGGCTCTTTTCATGCGAGTACTGCCGACTATTTGCGTTTGGGAGACAATGGTAAATTTTCTGCAGGTTATCCCAATCAATCCATATTGAGTGTAGCACCACCGCAAGCCTTTGGCTTTTTGGATAATCAGGCTTCCATTACTATTCAAGGTAGTCGTCTTTTCGTACCTCCAAAACAAACCTTATCTGTAATTGGCGGAGATTTAATTATTAACGATGGAATTTTGCTTGCGCCAAGTGGTCAAATTAATTTAGCCGCAGTAGTGGACAAAGGTGAAGTCGCTCTAAATTTTTCTGATTTAACAATAAATAATTTGGCAAGATTTGGCAAAATTACAATTTCTCAATCTTCCGCTAAATTGCTAGAAGAATTGGGTGTTGCTAATATTGACGTGAGCGGTTATCCCATTGAAGAAGATATGAACGTGTTTCCAAGCGGACAAATTTTTATTCGGGCTGGACAACTCGTGTTAAATAAAGGTTCTGTATTTGCCGATACTTATCAAAGCAATGGATTAAACATTGATATATCGGTGGACAATCTGCAATTACAAAATGGTGCTAAGATAACGGCTCATAATTTTGGCAACAGCCAAGGTGGGCATATCAAAATAACCTCTGATGAAATTACCTTCACTGGAATCAATGATGAATTTGGTGATTACCCGGATTTTAATATAATTGGAACAGATAATCATGGAAATGGTACGGGTGGAAATATTAACTTAAATACCAATTTTTTAGAACTCAACCCCGGAATTATATCGTCTATTACTGAAAATAAAGGTAAAGCCGGCGATATTACAATAAATGCCAAAGATATAATTTCCATTTTAAATGCCAGTAGTATTTCATCAGCATCATATTTAAACTCACGAAAAGAAGGTAATGCTGGCAATATCTCATTAAATGCCAATGACTTAAAGTTAAATTATGGAGAAATAAATACTTTTAGTTATGGTGGTAATGCCGGAAGCGTTGACATCACTGCGAATACCGCTTCATTTACTAACTCTAATCTCGTATCTGAAGCCCCCGATTCAATTGCCGGAGATGTATCGATCCAAATTAACCGATTACTATTTGCTGATAACACTTGGATGATGAGTTTAAGCAAAGGAATGAAACCAGAGCATAAGGGCGGCAAAATAACCATCAATAAACCCCAATTTTTTGTTCTCAACACTAGCAAACTTGATACTACTGCTAACAAAGGTAGTGATGGTCAAATTATTGTTGATGCAGATTATTTTATCCAATCTAGTAATAGCACCTTAGAAGGTGAGGTTTTAATTAATTCTGCTGACGAAAACTTCAGCGACAGCCTCGTAATCTTAACCAAAACCCTAACCGATGCTTCCCGCTTACTCGCCAAAAGTTGTGTCGAAACCGCGCAAGATGAAAGCCATTTTGTGGTAGCAGACTATCTTTCCGATGCCGATATAGAGGATATGTTAAAAAATCCCCAGCCACCCTCTTTCCAAGCCGGGTTGCCAAAAGCGAAAATCTTAGCAGTTTATCATTCTCTGCAAAAACAATTAGCCACCAGCGCACGCCCGTCGAAAATATTAAGCCAATTAGCGGCATTGTACGCTTATGAACAGCGTTATCCAGAAGCACTGCAACTCAATAAGCAAGCGTTGCAAGCACTCAAATTGTTAAACGCCCCTTATTGGCGTTATAAATTGCAATGGCAACGGGGTAGGTTATTTAAAGCTTTAGGTGAACACGACAATGCTATTATCGCCTATCAAACAGCCATCCAAAAACTGGTACCAATCCGCCAACATCTAACTAAAATCTACCGTGAACGCTATCCCAACGGCGAAAGCTCCGAGTTCAGGGAACTGCTGAAACCAATTTTCACTGAATTAGTCGCATTACTATTAGAACAGTCAGAGCAACTACCAGATAACACTACCAGAAAAAACGAGTTGCTCAAAATCGCTTTGCAATATATGGATAAACTCAAAACCGCCGAATTGCAAGACTACTTCCAAGACGATTGCACCAAACCCACCATAGATTTGGAGCAAGTTGAGCCACTCCACACCGCCATCATCTACCCAATTTTCCTCCCCAACCGCGTCAAACTTTTGGTCAGTTTACCCGGGGGCAAACGGCTCCATCAAACCGTCCCGGCTACTCCCCAGCAAATAACCAGAACAATCAAAACCTTAGCTACCCAACTGAACTCTCAAACTCCTCAAGACAGCTATCGTGCCGCAGCCCAACAACTCTATAATTGGTTACTCCGTCCTCTGGAACCAGAATTATCAGAGAATATTCACACCCTAGTTTTTGTGCCGGATGGCCCTCTATACTCAATTCCAATGGCAGTGCTCCACGATGGCCACCAATTCCTAATTGAGAAATATGCTTTAGCGATCACGCCGAGTTTAACCATAACCCAGCCGTCATCTAAGAATTTCTTTCCCAAAATGTTATACACTGTCTTAACGGCATCCAACCACCCCAATTTTAAACCCATCCATGAATACGTCGCCCCAATGCAAACTGAGCTTGAGAAAACTTTTGGCCCCATCACCACCCTAAAGGGCCAAAACTTTATCCTCCCCAACCTGTCCCGAGCCTTGCATACCCCGTACACCATAACCCATGTTTTCTCCCATGCCCAATTTTTCCCCCAAGTCAGTGACACTTTCATAGTGACTTACAACGACAAACTGAGCATGAATCAATTAGAACAACTCATTGCCCCCAAACAATATAGCGATGTGCCTCTTGAATTACTAACTTTGAGTGCCTGTGAAACTGCGAAAGGCGATGAACGGGCGGCGTTAGGACTAGCTGGGATTGCCTACAAAGCCGGAGCGCGTAGTGCTGTCGCCACATTATGGTCAGTCAGAGAAGACGTTGTTTATCACCTATTCAAAAGGTTTTATCAAGAACTCGTAGAAAAACAGCAACCAAAAGCCCAAGCAATGCAACAAGCCCAGCTCATGTTGTTAAGAAAATATCCCAGTTGGCAACATCCACATTATTGGGCAGCGTTTTTATTGATTGGGCATTGGTTATAATAACTTCACGAAAAACCTCCGAGGTTTTGGAAACCTCGGAGGTTTGGTTCCCAATAACTACAAGGATTGTATATAAGAAGGGATTGGAAATTGGATAAATCCGATTTTTCCAAAAAATCGGATTTCTTGGCTCTCATTTTTTGGGGCTTAAACGGTGGGCAAAAAAGACTTTGCCCACCCTACATTTTAGTATTTCCATGTTTTAACTTAGGAACATGTTTAATTCGTTTGATGTATAAATATGGTTGAATTTTTCCTTAACTTAATGGCATTGCCCCTATCCTTTTCCTTCTCAAAGCGGAGGAACTGTTTTTTGCTCTAAACGTTCAAAATATCGGATTCGTTCTGGTTCCCATGCGGCGCGCTCATCGTTATACACAAGTATTTAAAATAACAAAATAATTATGTAGGGTGGGTAGAACGACAGCGAAACCCACCATTTTCAAGATAGCGGTGGGTGTAACGAAGTTCTATCCACCCTACGCTCGCTATCGATATGAACCATTTCCCACATGGCAGGGAGTTTTCGTTTAGGCACTAATTAGTTATTCATGAGGGGGGGTGATCGCTTTTGGGAAGTGCATCTGTCGTTGTCTTCTGTTCCATCACCATAACACG
>Ga0233404_10000426_pt1 | contig 11519 bp, 9 predicted proteins | sample Na_oxic_2_MG_FD_179861 | JGI IMG/M metagenome (GOLD analysis project Ga0233404, IMG submission 179861) | Seawater microbial communities from Saanich Inlet, British Columbia, Canada - Na_oxic_2_MG | ecosystem: Environmental > Aquatic > Marine > Inlet | place: Canada: British Columbia | collected...
CACACTCTTTCACTACCACCAAGGCTCCCAACTACCCAACATCCGGGCCATTCGAGAAGCCGCCACCGAAGCCGTGCGGGTATTCGTCAGCCTCGCTCAAGAAGGCGCACCTATGGAAATTCTCGACATGGGAGGCGGCCTCGCCGTCGACTACGATGGTTCCCACACTAACTTCGCATCCTCCTGCAACTACTCACTCAAAAAATACGCAACCAACCTAATCGAAGTAGTCCAAAAACACTGTGATGAAGCCAGCATCCCCCACCCGACACTGGTCACGGAATCTGGTCGCGCCGTCGTTGCCTATTATTCAGTTCTAGTATTCAACATCCTCGATGTCACACGCTTTTCCCAACCCGAGGAACCTGCCGCACCAGCAGAAAACGCCCACGACATGCTGCTCAACCTTTGGGGAATTAGGAACCGCATCGCCAAGTCCGACCTCCAAGAATGCTTCAACGACGCACTCTTTTACCGCGATCAAGTACGCGACCTTTTCCGCCACGGCGTGATCGACCTACGCAGCCGCTCTGCCGCAGAAAAGATCTACTGGCACGTCTGCACCAGAATTGCCGCGAAAGCGCAACTCCTCGAACACATCCCCGAGGACCTGCAGACGCTCCAATCCAACCTGATTGACTTTTATTACGCCAACTTTTCTGTATTCCAATCACTTCCAGATTCTTGGGCGATCGACCAACTCTTCCCCATCATGCCGATCCATAAGCTCGACACCGAGCCAACGCACCGCGCCATCCTCGCCGACATCACCTGCGACTGCGACGGCAAGGTTGACCGATTTCTTAACCGAAACGGCATTACCCCCTATCTCCAAGTCCACGACCGCCAACCGGGCGAAGAATACAACATCGCCGCCTTCCTCGTCGGCGCCTATCAAGAGACACTAGGAGATCTGCACAACCTCTTAGGTGACCCTCATGTGGTATCAGTCGGCGTCGAAGACGGGGAAATCACCTACACTCACGAAGTCGAAGGCGACAGCGTGGCCGACGTTCTTTCCTACGTCGAATACGACCCTAAAGATCTAGAAAAACGCTTCCGTAGCTTCGCCGAAAAGGCTGTCCGCAAAGGAACCATCAGCGCAAAACAGCGCAAGAGCATTCTCGACGCCTACCGCGCCGGCCTCAACGGCTACACCTACTACGAAAGCTAACCCCAGCCGTAGAGGTGGCTTATAGCGGCCTAGCACCAATCACAACTACAGCTTAATGCTCGGAACATCGACGTAGTCTAACATCTTCTTCGTCTTCTTATCCACCCGCAAGATTTTATCACCAAGAAGGTAAGCTCCCACATCATCAGAGACCTTAAAATTCGCAGGAATCTCTGCCGATGAAAGAGGATGCATGCGCCCCATCCATTCATCGTCGATCTGCCAACCTGGCTTCACTTTATTCTTCCACCCCGGAGGCAGTGGCTTTCCATTCTTCACTTTTTTAGCCAAGCCTGGAGGTAAGCCCCCATCCTTGTCTGCGTACTTTTTATAGAAATTCTGCACATCCTTTTTGTCTGAATCGCCAAACTTCCAGTCATCTACTTTATGTATCTTTTTGTCGATTTTCTTCTCTAAGTTCTTCTCGATATCTTTACTAAATTTCTTATCGATACCCTTCTTATTCGGCTTGCCCTTTTTCTCAGTTTTCCCCTTACCTTTTTTATCAGCCAGTGTGTCGGTAGTCGTTGCTACCCACATTACTGAACAGCACAAAGTAAGCGTCATCCATTGTGTAGATCTCGTCATTTTGAATTTAATTTGATTTTTAGAGACCAACTAACAGGTCATAGAAATTACTTCATAACATTCTTTCCGAGCATCGGTCAATGCCCAAAGCATCCACCCTGAGATCAGCTTCGATCACTATCCTGCCGCATTGCTGGGACTCCCTATTTTAGCTAACTTGATGCACGTGCACATCGCGCTGAGGGAAAGGGATAGAAATACCTTCTTCATCGAACTTCAACTTGGCTGCTTTCGTCAGATCCCAATGCACATCCCAGTAGTCTTCAGTTTTTGACCAAGGACGCAGGAATATATTAACAGAGGAGTCACCCAGGCTATGAACACCCACTTTTGTACCGGGGTCCTCTAGCACCATTGCATGCTCAGCCGCAAGAACTCTAAGCACGCTTATCGTTCTCTCAATATCATCAGAATAGCCTATGCCAAAAACGAGATCCACTCGACGCACATTTCTGCCGCTGTAGTTAGTGATCGTTTCACCCCACGCTTTTTTATTCGGAATTATCAACTCTTTATTGTCGATCGTTAGAAGAACAGTTGAAACCAAACTCATTTTTTCAATTTTCCCGCTCACTCCAGAAATCTCAACAAAATCCCCTTCATCAAAAGGCTGGTAAATCATGATCATCATGCCGCTAGCAAAGTTAGCCAAAGTGTCTTGCAGCGCAAAGCCAAGAATAAATCCAACACCACCCATTGCTGCCATCATAGGCCCTACTTCAATTCCCAATGAGGACAAAGCTGCCATCAAACCAATGAGCATCACCACCCAAGTGATTGAACGAATGGTGAAATCCCTCAAAATACGTGACCCTTTTTGACGTCTCGAAAAAGACTTCTTTACTAGGCTTTTCACAAGCTTAGCTAAAAACCAAAAACCAACCATAATAAATACCGCTGTAGCCAGGCGCTTAGCAAATACTATACCTCCCTCAGGATCCTTGAACCAATTCACGATAATACCAACGACGTATTGTGCCTTTCCTGTTGAATCTAATTCTTTGGATATGTCAGTTGCTGATTTTATATACGCTTCAGCTTCTATCACGTCACCACCTTTTGCGGCGAGTGCTGCCACCACCACCTTGGCTCGCTTGGATATTTCTAACTCTTTCTTATGCGATTCATGTTCTAATACTATGAATTTCTTTCGATCCTCTTCCTTTATCTCACTGGAATGAACTCGAAAGGAGCAAATTGAAGTTTGTTTAATTTGCTCTTCTAACGCCCTCAACCACAGCTCGGCGTGCTTCTCAAGTAAAGCTTTCCGCATCGGTCGTAGTTGCGCCACTAGCTGTGAAACTGGAATTCCAATATCTGGCTCAGTAACTAGCTCAGCCATCGACACAGCTTCGGTATCGCTTGGCTTCTCAAGCTCATGCGCACCTGTTGTAAATCCACTAAACACAAAAACCAGCGCGAGTATTTTTATTCTCTTATATTGTCTCATTTATCAATTTTTGGAGTACAATATCACGGAATCAAAAATCTACAATCCCGTGAAAACGGCGTCTTAGCTTGCCATCGTTAGAATATTCATTTATCAAGACTAACAAAACATTTTAAACCCGCTCATGAAAAAAAAGAAACTACTATCCACTGTCGTCGCGACCACCCTCACACTCACTAGTCAGCTCTATGCTGGCGAAAAAGGCACTGATATAAAAATCATCCCGTCGGCTAACAGCTGGGAATTTGGTGTAGCCCCCTACCTTTGGATTTCAGGGATTGAAGGCACCACCGCTATTCCTCCGCTTCCAGCGGCAAGTGTGGATGCCGACTTCAGCGACATCTGGGATAATCTCGACTTCGCTGGCTTCCTAGCATTCGAAGCCAACAAAGGGAAATTTAAATCATTTATCGACTTCCAATACATCAAGCTAGGCTCTGCAGCTAGCATTGGTAACGTTGCTAATTTCAACCTGGACATCGAGCAGGTCCGACTAGAACTGGGTGTCGGCTACGAAATTTACGCTACCGACAGCACCTCAGTTATTGCCTACGGCGCCGTAATGTACAACTACATCGACACCAGCATCTCAGGCCCCAACATTGGTACGCGAAGCTCTTCAGAAGGCTGGGTCGACCCAGCGATAGGCCTCAAGCTTCAGCACTCGATCAATGATAAGTGGTCAGTGAGGCTCACCGGTGAATATGGTGGATTTGGCGTATCTTCCGACACTACATGGCAAGCTCTCGCTGCGCTTGGCTACAATATCAATGACAAGTGGGCTCTACTCGGCGGCTACCGTTACCAGTCGATTGATTACTCCAAAGACGGCTTCATCTACGACATGGACACATCAGGCCCATTCCTTGGAGCTCAATATTCATTCTAGGTCGCATACTTTCGTCACCTTCCTTGGGTGGCTAATTCACCCGAGGAAGACGTGACACGCTAACACAAGGAAGCCTGCTGGCACGATTAGGCGGCACCAGCGGTCCATCTTCGTGGCCAGTTTCGCCTTACCATGTTTTGTTAGGACTGAGGTGATCACGGCCTCACCAAGAGTCGCGAAAACTAACAACGTCGAACTTAGTATGAAAGTGTCCATTCTCGTTAGGTAAGACACAGCCGGCACCAAACTATCGATCGAAAATCGATAGGCAATCAGAGTCAGCATTGAAGTCGTCGCGACACCGATCTGAGTCCCTGCCTGTTCGGGATCTATCCAAAACACGATCCAAGACATAGCGACTATCAGGAACAAGGGTAGGATGACTTTGATGATGTAATACCCATTGTACCTCTTCGCCTCTAGCGAGATAGTAAACATCGCAGCTTCCTCCATCTGGGCAAATATCGAGGTGTTATGACTCCACGCTTTATGTCCCTTAATTTCCCAATCGGGTAATGAAAACTGCGGGGAAATCCCCGAGGGGTACTCTTTGTCTAAACTAAATTGGACTTCATCTATTGAATGGCCAACAGAAACGAGAGTCACCTCGAAATGTTGTGAATCGAATGGAAAGTTTTTAAGATCCAGTATCTGAGAAAAATCCCCCCACACTCGCTGAACCACTTCTACCCTCCCACTTGGATAGATCTTGGCCACATCCTCCATGGTCTTAAAAATTTTCTGGCGATTGGTAATTTGAATGCTGGGGTGCCAAATGTCTGACAACTTTTTGCTCACTGGATCATCCCCACCGTGCGCCTCTCGTGGATCCATCCACTCGGCGCTAAAAAACAAGTTCATCGTGAAGTTTTGCACCGCGCTGTCGACTCCATCGATATCCATAACAACATAGCGCATTGTCACGACAGTGGGTTCGCCTGATTCTGAGTTTGGATGCGAAACATCTGCCACAGAAATCCCCATAAATAGCAATAAATAGCAAACGATAGAGAACAATAACGACGGGAATCTAAATGGAGCTTTCATTGGAAATTTATGTACTGGTTTGATCGCTTTGTCTGTAGTTTTTGGGAAACAGGGCACGCATTATTCGCGCCGTATCCGCACCACCCTTATGTAGGCTGAATAGAAATGGACTAAATGCGGCATTCCGGGCCAATGGGATACGCTTCATACTAACAACCTCATCATGTAGACAGTTGCATGTAATCACAAGTTTATACCTTCGAGGCAACAACTAAAACACCAAACCATAGCCACTAATATGCAAATTACACATTACTCACACTCGGACTCCTCGATTCACTCTCACCAGATGAACGTCTCAACCCTCAAGCAAACCGATAGGTACGATAGAACGCTTACCTCAAGCAACGACTGCTTCACTGAAATCTAATTGACCACCTCCTCACAAACAGCCTAGTCTACTTATCCTTCTGGAAATTCTTCCATTCTAACATATTTACACAAATAACCCATTATGAAAAACCACCTCTTCATCCTTCCTCTTGTGACTCTAGTCACTAGCGCTTTTGCCGCCGAGAAAATCGACGTCAGCTTCAAGAACTACAATCAGGCTGAGACTGCTAGAAATTTCAATAACTGGGTCAAGCTAGGCGGCGACAACAAGATTCACCACCTCAAAGAGCTCTCACCTGTTGGCCCAAAGGCTCCGACCATCCGTATGAATCTCGACACGCTCTACAGCGTGGGAGTCTACGACAACGACGGAGACATGACTGTCACCATTCCAGACACAGGAATCTATCAGTCAGTGATGATCCTCGATACGGACGGCTACACGCCATTCTATTTCACCAAGCCTGGAACCTACCAGCTGAAGAACGATTCCGATTACCTCTTCATCGCTGCGAGAACCGTGGTCAAGGACCGCCATTCTAAAGAATCCTTCGCTGCTGCACACAAGGCGCAAACAGGTCTCACTGTCACAGGTAATGGCAGCAAGTCTTACGTGATGCCCAATTTCGACCAAAAACAGCTTCACAAGCTCACTACTGAGTACAACAAGAAGATGTTAGAATCAAAAACATCTTTCGTTTATGGTGACGGAAAGACGCCGGTAAACGAAGAGCACCGCACCTGGTCAAATGCCGCTGGCTGGGGAGGAATGGTGACAGAGGTCAACGTATCTAACACCTACAATTCTTCCGCAAACCTAGATGGCAACGCACCAATGTCAGTGACCTTCCCAGATCCTGGCAACAAATTTTTCACCTCGTTCACCATTTACGATACAGCGGGTTACTTGGTTGAGGGCAACTCCCACATCAACAGCTACACTTGGAAACCGAATTCTGACGGCACCATCACCGTGCACTTCAACGCTAAGGGAAAAATAAATAATATCAGCTCTGGAGGTAAGGAATATAACTATATTGTCCGCAACTACGGAGCGACCCAAGACGTGATCGATAAGAAGATCAACCCAGTGAAACCAGAGCCAGTGAAGTAGCCTTCGCATTTTACGATTCCGGCTAACAATCAATCAAAAATAGATCCAATGAAATATACAAAACTAATCACCACTGCAATGCTGGCCACACTGGCCACCCAAGCATGGGCCGAATCGCCCAAAATGAAGATGAGCACTCCCGTTCCTGAAGGAGTGGCCACGCCTAATAAACTGGAAACATCGATCGGCACTTTAACCTCTGTGGACGGGGTCCCAGATGCCAAAACGACCAAGAAAGTCTATGACTACCTTGACCTCAGTCGTGCTACTGAAGCCTTCCTAAACGGTCTTCCGATTGCTTCGATGTATGCAATGGAGAAGGGCCTGCGGCAGCACGGACCGCCGAATACCACCGCCGTATTGTTCGAAGACTTAATGGATTCGAAAGCGATCTGGCTGACCCCGAATACAGTTTCCGTCTACATGGCCTCGTGGATGGAACTCGACGATGAGCCAATGGTGATCGAGACTCCTCCCAACGTTTTGGGTTTCATCAATGATTCCTGGTTCAAGTACGTCGTGGACTTCGGCAATGCCGGCCCCGACAAGGGCAAAGGTGGTAAGTTTCTGATTTTGCCTCCGGGGTACGAAGGTGATGTGCCGGACGGCTATCACGTCGCGAAGTCATCGACCCACGGTAACTGGGTCATCTGGCGTGGTTTCCAGGTGGACGACTCACCAAAGCCAGCCATCGATGCCACCAAGAAGCTCTTCAAGATGTACCCTCTCTCCAAGAAGGACAACCCACCAAAGATGAACTTCGTGGATGTTTCAGGTAAGTACGACAATACCATCCACCGGATGGACTACGGTTATTGGGAGGAACTCAACGGAACTATTCAGGCCGAGCCACTCGAAGGTCTCGACCCAGATACTCGCGGCCTGTTGGCCTCCATCGGCATTAAGAAAGGTCAGGAATTTAAACCGGATGCTCGGATGAAAAAAATCCTCACAGACGCCGCCAAAATTGGATCCGTGATTGCTCGAGCCAAGACTGCTCGTCCCAGCGATCAGCGTCACTACCTCTATCCAGGTGAGCGAGTTTGGACCAATCCCTTCATCGATGGCCGTTACGACTTCCTGCTCCACGGTGAGCGTTTGCTGGACTCCCGCATCTACATGCACTTCTACGCCACCGGCATCACGCCTGCCATGGCAATTAAGAACGTAGGTAAAGGGTCGCAGTATGCCATCGCTTACCTCGACAAGGACGGCAAGGCACTAGACGGCAGCAAGACTTACAAGATCAACCTGCCGAAGGACATCCCGGCGAAGGACTTCTGGTCCTTCACCCTCTATGACAACCAGACCCGCGCGATGCTCCAGACGGACCAGCGCTTGCCAGGTGTCGACAGTAACGGCAAAGGCATCAAACAGAATGCCGACGGATCGACAGACATCTACTTCGGCCCTAAGGCTCCGAAAGGGATGGAGAAGAACTGGATCCAAACTAATCCTAACAAGGGGTGGAATACCATTCTGCGCCTCTATGGACCACTCGAATCATTCTATGATAAAACCTGGAAACCTGGCGACCCTGAAGAGGTGAAGTAAGCTCAAACTAAACTTCATACAGTTCCAGCCCTCGTCTCACTCCGTGTGAATCGGGGGCTCTTTTCTTCTAGCCATCTCGCCACCCTGTTCACATATTCTCTTTTGTGCATCTTTCAGTGATTTCAGCAAAACTACCTACAGCTCTCGCAGCCATTTCTTTGCTTAATCTTGCTCAGGCTCAAGACGCGGCCATTGGACCTGGGCGAGAGCGCCGGCAGGAACGTCGCTCCACTGCCCGTGAAGAATACCCAGAGCTCCCAAGAAAGCTTCTCAACCCACTCGCGCGTGTTCTCACCATCCCCACTAGCTTCGAGTACTTGGAGGGGGCTGGCTTAGAGGGAAATGGCCAGTCATTCACCGCAAGAATAGCACCGCGTGTTCCCTTTGTATTGAATGACGACTGGCACCTCATCAGCAAGACTGACCTCGCATGGACCACCCAAAAAAACATCATCGGAGTGAGCGAACAAGAAGGCCTAACAGACCTCACTCAGACTCTCTTTTTCTCACCAGATCGCTCCCTAGGTTGGGGAGTTTACTGGGGCATTGGTCCAACCTTTGCACTCCCCACTGCCACTCAGGATTTCCTCGGCACAGAGAAATTTAGCATCGGTCCCAGTGCAGCGGTTTATAAGCAAACCGGCCCGTGGACCTCCGGCGTACTCTTCAACCACGTTTGGTCCGTTGCCGGCTCCAGCCATGCCAACTACGTCAGCGCCAGCCGTATAGAACCCCTGATTGCCTACACCGCCCCCACAGCCACCACCATTGCCGTCAGCGCTGAGATGAACCATAACTGGCAAGCCGAGTCCTGGATCATCCCTGTAGAACTAAGAATCGCCCAACTCACCATGATCTTCGACGCCCCAGTGCAGTGGAGCATTGGAGGAAAACACTATTTCAGTGATGCCGATGGAACGCCAAAATGGGGAGCCTTTTTCCAAGTCAGTCTCCCATTACACCAAAGCCATTAAGTTCGCCCTCAACACCTCATTCAAGAAACGGATCTACCACGAAATCCCATCGACATGCTGCTCACATTTTGACAGTGTCCTATGCCATGAATATCGAGCCCACTGCCAATCGTACTCCCCAGATCATAACGCGCCGCTCTTTTCTCCGAAGCACCGGTCTTGCCGCTGGCGCTATCGGAACCAGTGGGATCATCCCATGCAATGCCGCTGGCCAACCCAAGGTGAAACCAACTTCCGACACCCTCGTCAAAACCCTCTACGATAGTCTGAGCGAGGAACAACGAAACAAAATTTGCTTTGGCTACAACAACAAGCTGCGCCTCGAGGTCGACAACAACTGGCACATCACGAAAACGATGGTGGCGGATTACACCAAAGACCAGCGCGCCATGATCAAGGATATCTTCATGGGCCTCCACAGTGAAGAGTATGCTGAAAAAGTCTACAATCAGGTCGTTTCTGACAGCGGCAAAGACGGCTTCGATGGCGGCTCCTCCATCGCCATTTTCGGTGAGCCAGGCACAGGCGAATTTGAATTCGTTCTGACTGGACGACACTGCACGCGTCGCTGCGATGGTGACTCCATGAAAGGCGCTGCCTTCGGTGGACCCATTTTTTACGGCCACGCCGCAGGTGGTTTCCGGGAAGGACCAAAGCACGAAGGCAACGCCTACTGGTATCAAGCCCAGAAAGCAAACGAGGTCTATCAGATGCTCGACGGCAAACAACGCGAGGTCGCATTACTCAACAAGAGCCGTGGCGAGAACGGGCTCGAAACCGTCGCTTTGACCGGCAAGAAAGAAGGTCTCGCCGGCATCCGCGCTGCTGATCTAACACACGATCAAAAAGACCACCTACGCAAAGTCTTGGGCGACGTCCTCGCCCCGTTCCGCAAAGCAGATGCGGAGGAAGCCATGAAGCACATCGAAGCCGGCGGAATCGACAACCTCCACCTCTCCTTCTACAAAGGCGAAGACATCGGCAACGATAAAGTCTGGGATGTCTGGCAAATCGAAGGCCCTAACATGGTATCCTACTTCCGCGGCAAGCCCCATGTCCATGCCTGGCTGCACATTCGCCAACCAGAGAAAGGGTAATAAGCCCACCTTGGAACCGCACGTAGCGCGACCGTCTCGGTCGCTCAAAATAATTCCAGCGGAGCTGCTGACCCACAGCGCTCAGGCCTCACCAGCGAACTTCCGCGTGCCATCCAGACCCATCATCCCCACACAACTCTGGCTGTTATAGCCCTCCATAGACCCCGATCAGTTTTCAAGATCCCTTATAGATAAAGGGAATACTCAAGCTACAGGTCAGTTAGTCTGTCTCATAATCGAAAAAGAAATCGCTGATATTTCTTGGCAGGTGCCTGCTAAACACGCTTTGCTAGGTCCATGAATATTGAAATCTCAGACAAGCCACTCTCCTGGGGCGCGCTCGACCTCTCACTCTTCGGGGTGGACAAGGACTGGTTTGGAAAACCCGTCAACCCGCCAGTGGCTTTCGGCTTTGCTGTCGATCTCAAATACCTCTGGTTTGTCGCCTCCCATCAAAAATCTCCGATCCTCCACCCAGACGCCCGCCCCGGCGAGTTCCAGGCCGAACTCTGGAAGTATGACGTCGCCGAATTCTTCCTCACTGACCCCAGCACCGGACGCTACCTCGAGTTCAATCTAGCTCCCAACGGCGCATGGTGGTCAGCCGAATTCACAGCCCCGCGGATTCGCGCAGAAATAGCTGACAATCCCTTTCCTGAGGTGGCAACATTCGCCGACATGGGCCAAGACGGCTCCTGGCTAGCTGCAGCCGCCATCCCACTGGAACAATTGCGCAACAGGCTCAACTTCGGCCCAGAGTCCCGCCTCAACGCCAGTTTCATCCTCAACTCACCCGAGCAACAATTCCTCAGCGCCACCAAGCTCGGCAGCGGCGAACCCGACTTCCACCTCCCCGACAAATTCCCAAAAGTAAACTTCTTCCACAATCAGAATGAGTAGCGGGTTTTTGGGTGCCAGTAGGAAGTAGTCAGATGCTTGCTCGCGCCTCACTAAATGTCACCATATCCTAGCCCTGTGCCCGAACTACGGGTGGCCTCGGGACGACAACATCCTACGCGCACGCCTCTATCAGCTCAGATTTACTTCTATAGGCCTTGATACCAGAGATCCGCGCTCCCTCCGCAAATTTCCTTAAAAAAATAAAAAAACTGTAACATTTGCCATTTCTGTTCAATTACAAGGTACGCAAATGACAGGAAAAGACAAACCGGAGGAACTGCAGGCCTATGTCACACTGATGACGAAGAATCAGGCGCGGCTGCGTGTCTTTATCTGCTCGCTACTCCCCGGCAGCCCAAACGTCGATGACGTCCTGCAAAACACCAATGTCGTGCTTTG
>Ga0233404_10000430_pt1 | contig 11480 bp, 11 predicted proteins | sample Na_oxic_2_MG_FD_179861 | JGI IMG/M metagenome (GOLD analysis project Ga0233404, IMG submission 179861) | Seawater microbial communities from Saanich Inlet, British Columbia, Canada - Na_oxic_2_MG | ecosystem: Environmental > Aquatic > Marine > Inlet | place: Canada: British Columbia | collected...
GTGTCGATACCTCAAGAGATTGATTTGCAATATGCGGTTGCCGCTGCTTTGGTTGGGCGAGCGATTCCGGTTAAAAATAAAGCTGATGCGGTGGAAATTTATGGACATATTCTTAATTTTGCGGGGAAATTAAAACTCGACTATCAAGTTTTTTGTAAACTATTGATTTTAAATGAAATATTATTTTAGAGTCTAAAAACGTATTTCCTTAAAAATCAGTGAGTTGCATGTATACACACTCAAAATTTGATTGCCGCAAAGCTAAATATAGCTAAAAACTTGATAGTCGAGTAAAAGGGTGCAGCTCCTATCATCTCCCAGCAGCCTATTGATTTTACGATAAATATATACTTATGGTTCGGTGATTTAAAACTAAGAATTTAAGAATTGGGAAAGAACGAAATAAGTTGAGTATAAATTGCCGACGAAAAGCCAAGCAACTCCAAGATATATTGCTGTAAGGTGGTAAGGGGGGTTAAATGATATGAGATACCATCAACTCCCTCAATACCAATTAGGTCTATGTAGTTAAAAGCACCCAGTAGTGCTTCGGTAGTTGGTCGTGATGTAGTTCGTTTTGGATTACCAGCATAAAGACCAGCGATATCAGCTCTGGCTTCATCTAATTTGCTACGCACCACGAATTCTAATAACGTTAAAATTCGCAACCCAATGGTTAATAAACGAATCAACCCAGTAGCGTGGTCATATCGAAGCAAGTACATAGGAGTCAAAGAAAGCGGTTTTCCTTTGAATCTACCAAAACCTCGTTCGATAATAGAATCAAAACGATAAGCGAGTACCGCATCGTCAAGCGAAAATTTTTCAACGGGAGTGTTGTTAGTAGCATAAACTCGCCAACCAAGACGCTTTCTTGCAGTTTCATTCGCCGTTTCATTATCTTGAACATGTACCTCAAGTACTTGTTGAACTTCAGTGCGAGCAGGCTTATCACGATAACTTTGAGCCTGCTGTTCAATGGTTGACTCAAAAGCATCAACTTCGAGCAAGCCTTCTACATTGTATTGTTTAAGAATGCCATTAACTGCTGGCCAAAATGAATCCAACGTTGTTATGCATGTGTACTTAACGAAGTGGACGAGTAAGATTTGCAATGGTTGTTTTGGCTTTTTTAAGACGTTTGTTCAATGCTTTTTCTTGTGTCTCTGCATGTTTGATTGAGCATATTACGGTACAAAGCTCTGACCAAGATATTGTTTCACCAGAGACGAAGCCAGTAACCGTTTCGTTTATTTCAAAGCCTTGGGCAATCTTTTCCAGTTCACCGTTATCATGAAAGCGATAAATTGGTTCAATAATTCTACTAGACGAACCAATAGGCGTTAGGTAAGCATCTAACACTTCGGGAGATGCAATTGTGGCAGGTAGTGGCATAAGGTAATAATCATTAGCTTTTTTTATATTAGCTCGAATAGAACTTGCACCCATTTTGCTATCGCCAACATACAAAACACCTTTTTTGTCAAGAGTATTACGAACCGGTTCAATAGCAGGTTTATACAAAGGATCATCGGCTTCGTTACCAGCTACCACTTGACTTGCTTCAGTCCAACCTAATGGGTCTAAACTTGCTAACATAATTTTAACTTGTGCTAAGTCCGGACGGTGATCACAGCTCAGACCTTGCTGAAATATACTACCTACGGATGGTTTGATGTGGTGACTCAAGGTTGTAGTATCCAATCGAACTATGTCAGCTGGAAGGGGATATACTCGTATTGTATGCTTTCCTTGTTCTTGCTCGTATTCTTGCCAAGATTTATTGATGTGGAGAATAGCGCAAAATACTAGCTAGATGGTCATCGCTAAAGTCCAATGCTCGAATGGTTAAACCAGTGACACTTGAAATGGTCTGAATATGCTTGGCAACCCAATCTTCAACCTTATTTAAACGATGGTCAGCTTGGGAGAGTACATGGACTAACCAAATTGCAGCAGTCCATCCCAAACTTAAACCATCCCAATTACCAATCGTTCAGAAAATTATCGTCTAGGATATCAGGTATACCCATTTGCATTATTTGATTTAACAACAATGGGATGTCATCAACACGGTAAGGATCAATTGCAGAAGTTTGATTAGTAGTCATAGCTTAAATGCTCTCTTTGGGGTTGTATTATATTATTCATTATCTTAGCACATATTGGTGATTGTTTGAAACGGATGACTGTTGCACATAACTGATTTCTAAAAACCACTTTTTAAATGACCGAACCATAAGTATATAATACCATATAAAAGAGTTATTTGAACCATTATGTTAGTATTATATAATCAAAATCAATAGTTTGTATTAAATTATGTCAGAACAACCCAATACCTTCGCCAATTTGATATTTGTTTCGTTCATTGCGCGAAGCGGATTTCCCGAAACCCCGATATTACTGGGTTTCGGGAAATCGTACCTCATTCCCGAAACAACAAATTTTGACATTGGCGAAGGTATTGAACAACCGGTAAATGATATTGTTGAAGCCAAATCATCAGAAGAAGCTACGAATAAATGAAGAAATTATCAAGAATATTGCTTGGACTTTGGAATGTAAGACGATAAATTTGTATGAGTTTGAACCGAATTTGATACCTAAAATGCTAGTTATTGGAAAATTATTTGTATTGCTATTTCTCTGTATGCGTGAAGAGCATTACATTGATTCCCATCCGAATGTCGAAGTCAATTACAAAAGGCCCGAAATCCCGTATTTTTGCCGGCTTTTTTGGTAGATTACGCTATTGGCGAAGTTATTTGTACAATCTTGATGGCAATGGCGGATATTATCCATTAGATATCGAACTTGGACTGACTCAAGACGGTTTCAGTATGTTGGTGCAGAGTTATGCTATTAAACTTGCCACTAAAGTAAGCTATGCTCAAACGGTGGTATTGTTGACTATGTTTTTACATTGGTCACCTGCTCAAAGAACTAACGATCCAACAGTGTTAGGATTTGGTAGACACACGAATGATTGGTTCGAATCTCAGTCTGCTCCTGAAAATGACGGTGAGGTGTTGATTATCCAAATTGATAGTAAGGCAAGCCCTACTGCTACGGACGAAGAATTAGAAAAACGTCGTGGCAAAAGCTAATCCGCATCCTGGTTCAGGGCGGCATCGGAGCAGGGCTGCACGCCAGAACCGCTATAAGAAAAAGCGGCGCCGGAGATAAATCAAAAAATGGAAAAATGGCAACAATTGTAGTCATGTACACGCTTAAACGAAACGAAGATGGTACACTGGAAGGTCCTATAAACAAAAAGGTTTATGCTTCCTATGCCCCAAAACGCCATGCTGTGGCTAGAGCTCGTCGTTACGCAATATCTCACCGGAAAGTTCCGGCTGTTGAAAAGTCATTCATCTTAATTGTTGAATAATTTCCACTTGTTTTATGTGTGATTTGGCGAAGGTATTATTTAACACTGATGCCTTTTTTTAATGCTCTTTTTTATTTAACTTACTTAGGACTTACGCATTGACAGGTAAAATTTTTTATGTTCTCTTTCAAATACAAGACATTACAAATTTGAGAAAAAATCATTTTTGGGCCATTTTGGTAAATTCAGTCAGGGGCCAAATTTTCATAACTATATGATAGTTATCATGAAAACAACAAATTGAGTTTGTCAATGCGTAAGTCCTAGCTAAGTTGGTAAATTGAATATAGATAATAACCAAGCGCATCCCGAAAACTATCCCGTTCAGAAGTAAATTCATCATAAGCTCTTGTTTCTGAACCGCAACGAAAATAATCCTTAAATATTTGGGGCTTAAAAAACACCGGTAGTGGTATGGAAAGATACTGATTGCGGCTCTGGTTTTGACTATAGACACCTTGGCTCTTGTTAGTTTCTTGCCCGGTTTGTTGCAGGTTTTCAATTTCTTTGGCAATGTTGCTTAGTTCCTTTTTTAAACCGTCTGCATAGTGGGGATTTTTAGTGTGCCCTTATGTTCTTTCTACCAGCCGTTCAGTTTGAGCCGTGTTTATTTTATCGTTTTGAGCCAAGTGTTGAATTGAAAAAAGTTGAAAAATGCTTGGTGGGTTTACGCGAGGCGTAAACCCATCTTCAAAGCAGCTATGCGTCAATATCGTCGGGTGACTGAAAATGCAACGTCCTTTAGATAATAGATTATTGTTAGGGACGCGAAGCAAATCGCTTTACGGGTTGGCTTAAATAGCCATTTTAAAAGGTGCGTCCTACGCTTGCTTTACCGTAACTTTCTTGGGGTTGTTGTTAGCCGATGATTTATTAGCATGTCTTAGCGCATCTATAGTCACCACAGCTAAACCGCCGATGTATACCAATAACACAACAATTACTAACCATTCCATTACAGTTCCTCCAATTCATCAATTTTTTGGCACTCTATTGATCCAAATAATTCCAGCGGTTGCGGCGAATGTGGCGAATGTACCAATCATAAGAAGAAAAGTTGGGGCTTGATTGTAGTTTTGAACCAACCAAGCAACTAAAGAAATATCTGTTGCAACCAGTATTGCAAATACCACTTTTAACTATCCTATTTCTTCTTTCAACTTATCATTTTTTGACATTGTTTACTTTATTAATTTCGCTTTGCTACGCAGTTTGCAGAGCAAATTTGGGCACCCTTCAAAAGTAGTTGACAGTTGTTTCGTTCATTGCACTTCGTTGCTTTCGGGAAACGAAAGCCAAATGTGGGTTTCGGGAAAGCAGCGAAGCGCAATGAACGAAACAACTGTTCACTACTTTTATAGGGATATGAAGGGTGTCCAAATTTGAATGAGTTCCTTCACCTCGTTTGGGAACTAGGAACGTGAGTTCGACTTATTTTTCAATGACTTAAAAACGTTTAAATGTTAATGCATTTTAAAGTCGAACTCACGTTAGGAAAACAAATGTTATCCCCTTAAAACAACGAAAGCTCAACATTGCCGAGCCTCAGAATTGGAGCATCAGTCAATAATACTTAATCAATAATACTAATCAACGCGTCCAGACTGGATTATAATTTCATTTAAAAATAAATCAAGTCCCAATTTCAAATATGATGAGCAACAGACGTTACCTACACCTATTCATCATCAACATCCTGCGACAACACCAAATTAATCAAATTAAAAGCGGTGGAGGAAAATAAATAGCGTCGATCAAATCGCTGTTGTCTGGTAATCTGCAAATTGTCACAGCGAAATAGTAAAAATGGGAAGGTTTCATATCCACCATCTAACGGTAGTTTGTTACTAAGTTGGTAAATTGAATATAGGTAATAACCAAGCGCATCCCGAAAACTATCCCGTTCATCCGTAAATTCCTCAGAATTTCTGGTTTCTGAATCGGAACGAAAATAGTCCTTAAATATTTGGGGTTTAAAAAACACCGGTAGTGGTATGGAAAGATACTGGTTGCGGCTCTGGTTTTGACTATAGACACCTTGGCTCTTGTTAGTTTCTTGCCCGGTTTGTTGCAGGTTTTCAATTTCTTTGGCAATGTTGCTTAGTTCCTTTTTTAAACCGTCTGCATAGTGGGGATTTTTAGTGTGCCCATATATTCTTTCTACTAGCCGTTCAGTTTGAACCGTGTTTAATATATCTCTTGGCACATCAATCCGTTCTTCGCTATCGGAAATTGGAACCGTCAAAATCTCACCGTCTATGTAATACGAAGTTGCAAAATCGTAGTTTAGCAAATCATAGAAACTTTGTGTCGCACTTTGGGAAAAGTGTTCATAATAGGTATTGACTTTGGTGAGGGTTTTACTAACTACTCTGGTTTGAGTGCGTTTGAAAATATTTCTTATATCTTCTTCCAATTTGGTTAATGAATTATCATATTCACCCACATTGGCATTCCTATTATCAATGCTGCGGTTGACTTCGCGCCGAATTTGCGTCAGCAATCGCGCCACCCCGGTTAAGAGTGAATCGCCAACACTGTCTAAATGTTTATCGCCTACCGGAATAATGCGTAGTTCACGTTTACGTCCAATATCGCCATAACCGGCAATCCGAGTTTTTAAAGCTGCCCGTAACAATAGAATTATATTCATAATCCCGGTGATGCCACGTTGATAACGGGTTTCTCGTTGCGCCGTGTCGGCATAGCGGATAGTGCTATTAAGATAAAAAGTCAGCCAGCGCGTTTGTTTTTCTAAAACTCTCTCCGCTTCGGTATCACCACCACGCCCCCGATACACCGTTTGCACAATTTCCATCAAGTTATTTTCAATCTGAAATCCGGGTACTTCAATGAAAATGTGGCGCACACCCGCAAAGGTAAGCCCGCGACTGGCAGAGGAAGTCATAAATATAATTTTAACCGCATTTTTATATTCATGGATTTTTTGGCGCGTCTCATTTGGGATGATTGAATGGATTTGGAGATAATCTTTAAATTCCTCAAAAGAGCCATCCGGTAAAGCAGCTTTCTTGAGCGCGTTTATCAATTGATTGAGCCGCCGAATATTTTGAATATAAACAATGGCTTGTCCATCAGCAGATTTATCATTCAAGAAATTGCGAATATCTTCCAATATCCAACCTTGCACCTCATCGTCTTTATACGGCGCATCTAAGGTAGCCATTTCTACGTTTACCTTATAACTTAATACCAGTTCACTGGCAGGAAACGTATTCGCATTGATAATGGTGGCATTGTCGGCTTTAAAACGGTGGACTTTGAACTTATCTTGTTGAATAGACAAGGATTTAGTATCAACCCGTTTGTCAATCTGCCGATATAAAATTTTCGCCGGGCTCGGCTCACGTTTAGATAAGTGTTGTTTTATCACATCTATACCGGCGATAGAGGCATCCGAGGCGATGATTTTTACTTTGAAATGTTGGGCTAATTGTAATTCCTTATCCCTAGATAAGTTTACCAATTCATGTACCAACTCAATGCCACCGCTATCCCCAATCACTTCATCCACCATAAAAATCAAATGCCGAGTTGTCTTTGCCATCTGTGCCAATTTCGCCGCATCAAAATATTTTAACTCTTTATCTTTGGCAGCTGTGGCAAAAATTTTTCTTAAATGTTGGGCAGTGCTACTCGTCTCCGTCTTTTTTAACGATTGCACCGTTGCCGTGGCAACAATATTTGGGGGGATATTGTTATTGTGGTAACGCAAAGTGCAAATAGCGGAACAAACCGTTTTTAAAACGCCCGGCGAAGGAGTAGATTTATGTTCTATCTTATTATCACTACTTGACTTCGTTTTACTGGAACGATTTTTACGAAATGGAATTTCCTCAGCATCCGGTACCAGAATAAGAGTACTTTGCTTGCCGCCTACCACTGATGGCATTGACAATTCACCGGGTAATTGCTTATTAGCCACATATTTAATAATCGGATTACCCTTATAATTGCTAATCAAGTTGCTGTTGGAATACAGACACATCACATTGTCATCTTTGACAACCCGTTTACCATTCTCAATGTAGCTGAATTTTTCAATGATATCATTGTTGACTTGGATACGAGGGCTGAAGTAAAAAAACAGTACCCCTTCCGACAAGATTTGGGGTTGAAGAATATAATCAACAATTGCCGTCGTTTTGCCAATTCCCGGATGCCCGGTGAGAAACAATAATAAATCATTGTTACGCATAGCTTTTTCAATAAGCATGGCGTGAGCGTCACGAAATGAGATTTGAGCCTCAGTTGGCAGCCCAACTTCCGTCAAAGTTTCTGGCAGCACATTATCAGCAGTGCTATGAAAATCTTTGAGCGTTTCCGTATAGGCAATTTTATTCGCAGTTTTGAGAGGTGGAATTTGGAGCTTTTCCATAAAAGCGGCTAAATTCTCCGGTTTTCGGAATTTGCCCAGCTTGAAAGTTCGGGTGAAATTGTTAGAAATAGTCTGAAAAACCGCTTGGATAGAAAGAAAACGTTTTTCAGAATAAGACAATCCATAATTTTGCGCCTTACTTTCCCGATAAATATATCGCAGGATTTCCATATCGGCTTTATTGGCGATAAACGTTGCATTATAAGCACGATCAGTTAAGCCTAGCGCATTAACCTCCAACGTATCATCATTAAACTTCTGGGGTAATGATGCTTCGAGACATTGCACAAAACTATGGGCATAACCACCGGCTTGAATCATTTTATAACTATCTTTGTCATCTCTGGAAAATGCTTCAAAGTAATCCGCCAATTTTGGTGAAAAATGGATACCGGTAGTATCGGAATCAATGTTGAGATGTTCAAAGGCAGTTTTTTCACGCATATAATGATAGGCAGATACCAAACGTTGTTTGATAATAGCGACATCATCCAAATCCGGCACATCAGTAATATTCGCCACCGAAAATAACCCAACATCAATCACCAACACCCGATATTTACCATTGCCTAATTGCAACAACATGATCATATCCGCGTTTAAAAATTGCCCCCGGTGTTGGTATCTTTGATAATCCGGAGTTATATCTAACTGCTTGAACATAATATCAATTTTAGGAATTAGCTTGCCAAAGCGAGTATGTTCATCGGCATTAAACAATTGCTGTAAATCGCATTGATAATATAACAATGTTGGTGGTTGGCGAAATTGAGATTCTATGCTGTCGCAATATTCCACCATAAAATTAAAGCCCTTATGAACACCCAAAAAGATCAGGTATTCAATAAAGGTAGCGGCTTTGTTCAACAAAGTGGGATCAACCACGCCGTGACGTTTAGCCTTTTCTTGGAGACGGTAAACAACTTGGTTAAGCTTCATACTCTTCAGCTCATCATCATAAAGCGAATGAACTTGTGCAAGCATTTTCCGTTTCGCAGTCAAACGTCGAATACCGGCAAGAATGCCAATATTCACGCCCAACTCAAAAACTAAACCTAAGTCATCACCAAGAATGTTTTGGTTAGATTGGCTCATTAAGTGTTAACCTATAATAAAAGCAACTACAAGGATTGTTTATAATAAAGGATTCAAACTCAAACATTACCACGATCCAATCCTTTATTATATACAATCCTTGTAGTTAGTTAATGAGGTTTCAATAATTTTGGGGAATATACTTTTTTCTTAACTTAACACCTATGGATTTGCAACCCCATCCGGAACATTTTTTCCCATTCGATTTTGGTCAGGAAAAACGTTTCTTCGCCTATTGCAAACCTGCTCCAGCAAAGTTCTTCGCCTATTGCAAACCTGCTCCAGCAAAGATATACCTAGAGATATGGTTAAGGAACGTGCCTGAAATAACTTCGACAACTTTAGGGTAACCACAAAGGATTACCCCGACGATATCTCAATTGATGTAGGGGCACGCCGATTTGGTTGCCCTAGTTATTTCAGGCACGTTCCTAAGTTTTTGGAGTTAACTTCGCTAAAAAATGTCTAATGGCATTCCAATAGATTTCGTTATCTGGAATGTTATCGTGATTAGCTGGTTCAATCACTTGGGTTTCATGGGTTCCACCCCATTTGGCAGCCAAACGATAAGAATGAGAGGGTGGGATCAGAGTGTCTTGTTGAGCCACTAAAGCTAACATCGGTGTAGTTATTGAGGGTGCGAGGGCAATCGCATTAAAAGGGTGTTTGATGAATAACTTTATCGGCACAAAAGGAAGATGACGTTGTGCAACACTGGTAATGCTGTCATAAGGTGAGGCTAAAATCACGCCTTTGAGCGGACGATGTTTTGCCAAATGCACAGCTACCCCCGCACCTAAGCTCCGCCCCATTGCAATAATACAGTTGCTATCAATATCTTGCCATTGAGTGATGGTATCAAAAATTTTTTTGGCATCGTTACAAAAATTTTTTTCCGACGGTTCTCCTTCACTTAAACCATAGCCCCGATAATTTACCAGTAACAGCGAGCAATCGGTAAAACGCTCAAAATGATAAGCCATGCCAGACACTTCTTCACTATTACCGCCAAAATAAATCACCACCGGTGTTTTTTCTGATGTTTTTTTCAGCAACCAACCGTGTAGTTGAGTACCATCATTGGCGGTTATCTTTATTTCAGAATTAGGATAGGTTTGGCTAATCCATTCTTCTATAGTGATTTGAAGTGGACACTGATCAAACAAAATTTTATCCTGCATGAAATACAAAGCCACATAAAAAAATAGGGCAAACACCCCAACTACAAAAATAATATCAAGCAATATTTCAGTCATTAATATCATAATAATTAATTTCCAATTCTTTATTAGGGTACTTCGTTTATATAAGCTGAAATATTATAGCAGAAAAAACTGTGACTACTCAGCTTAAGGGCAACCATAAAGGATTGCCCCTACGTAACGTGATGATTTGTAGGGGCAATCCCTTGTGGTTGCCCGAAGAATTAAGTGGACACTAGAGCCATATATTTATAGCTTTAATGTTCACTTATAGCTCTTGAAAATCAGTAAGTATACAATTATACTACGCACTGATAGCTTAACTGTATACTTATGAGATAATAATGAACCGACTACAGGCAATTCGAGTATTATCCGAATGGGATCGCAGAGGACGTTATGTGTTTACTTTGCATGATTTGGCCAAACTATTTCCAGTCGATAAATCAAAAACTCTCAAAGAGGGAATTAACCGGTTGGTGCGCGATGGTTTGCTGAAGCGTGCTTGTCGGGGGATCTATATTTACCCATACGCCCACAGCATGGACAGCCACATTGTTGAACTGATTGCCAAAACACTTCGCCGTGGTGAATATAACTATGTTAGCTTTGAGTCGGCACTATCAGAATATGGTGCTATTTCACAAATCCCTATTGATCGCCTGACGGTAATGACCACTGGGCGTAAAGGCACCCACCAAACTCCTTATGGTATAATTGAGTTCACCCATACCAAGCGTCCGGTTCAAGATATTATTCAGCATATCCGTGATATTAAACGTCCGCTACGTATTGCTACACCGCAAGCCGCATGGCGTGATCTGAAACGGGTAGGACGCAATACTCATTTAGTGAATCATTCGGTGCTGCAAGATGATTGAACAAACCAATTTTCCGCTACTAGTTGAGCGGGCAATGTCTCTTCCAGGAAGAGCGAATATACGTCAGGTGATTGAAAAAGTGATTGGGCTGAGGACGAATTCAGGATGTAAAGGTAACATGAAACAACAGATAGAAATAATATCTTTTCCATCAATGACCAACATTTAACGAAGCTGCCGATTAATTGCGCTAGACATTTTTGCCAAAAATAGTATTTCTAATGGTACCCTATATTTCTGAACATCTATATAGATTTTTCAGCCTAAATAATTTCACCGGTTCAAGTTTTTAAAGTCAAAGGCAAGAAATACTATTTTTGCCAAAAATAGTATTTCTAATGGTATTCTATATTTCTGAACATCTATATAGTTTTTCAGCCTAAATAATTTCACCGGTTCAAGTTTTTAAAGTCAAAGGCAAGAAATACTATTTTTGCCAAAAATAGTATTTCTAATGGTATTCTATATTTCTGAACATCTATATAGTTTTTCAGCCTAAATAATTTCAC
>Ga0233404_10000431_pt1 | contig 11477 bp, 9 predicted proteins | sample Na_oxic_2_MG_FD_179861 | JGI IMG/M metagenome (GOLD analysis project Ga0233404, IMG submission 179861) | Seawater microbial communities from Saanich Inlet, British Columbia, Canada - Na_oxic_2_MG | ecosystem: Environmental > Aquatic > Marine > Inlet | place: Canada: British Columbia | collected...
TGATTCATGGCTTTTCGGAAGGTAAAGAGTCAGGCTCTATTAAGATAATGGCACGGCTTGAAAATGACAATTTGCATTTAGAATATTCTGATACCGGCACCGGTATTGCGTCGGAAAACTTGGAAAAAATCTTTGAACCGTTTTTTACCACCCATCGCGCTCATGGTGGTAGTGGGATCGGCTTGTATATTTGTTATAATCTTGTCACCAGTCAATTGAATGGTACGATTACTTGTGACAGTACAGTTGGCAAAGGTGTCAGGTTTGTGATTGATTTTCCGGTGCAAACCTCTTTTGTTGAATCATAAACGGGGGATGGTAGCCAAACGTTACGGACGGGGTTGCAAACCCCGTCCAGCTCAAACGCTCTATTACCCATTATCCATTACCTAAAAATAACAAGATAACCAATGAAACTGAAAAGAAGGAAAAAAGACAGCTGCAGCACCGAGACAAAAAAGCTCGAACCAAAACCCAAGATAAAACGGCTTCCTTGGAAGGTACTGGTCGTTGATGATGAACCCGATGTCCACGCCATGACCAGTTTTGCGCTTGAGAACTTTAAGTTTGCGGGTAAATCGTTGCAACTACTTCAAGCTATGTCAGGTACAGAGGCACGGAACATTTTGGCAGCCGATCCAGAGATAGCGGTGGCCTTAATTGATGTGGTCATGGAAACCGATGATGCCGGCCTACAGTTAGTAGATTTCATTCGCAATGAACTCAAATATTCCCTTATCCGGTTGATTATTCGCACCGGTCAACCGGGCATGGCTCCCGAACAAGAGGTGATTGATCGTTATGATATTGATGATTACAAGAGTAAAACCGAGTTAAAGGCACAGAAACTTTATACCACCATGCGTGTTGCTTTGAAGTCTTACCGTGATCTCCGTACCCTTGACACAAATAGAAAGGGACTTACCTCAATTCTTGATGCTGCACCCAAATTATCTCACCCCCAATCTATCAATCAATTTTTTCAGGGGGTACTTACCCAAATTATTGGCTTGTGCAATTTAGGCGAAAGCAGTTTGATTTCCACTATCAACAATAGTTTACTTATCACGGCAAACGGTAATCAAATAAAAGTTCAAGCGGGCACCGGTCGATTTGCGAATTCCTACCAAGACTCAGAGGTAGAAAAGGTCATCAAAGTCTATTCAGAGCGTATTTTACAACTCCAATCCAACGAATGGTTGCCGTCTGGTGCGATTTTGATGCCACTTAAGGTACATCACCAGCCGATAGGTTTTATTTACCTAGAGGATGCCCAATATCTCAATGAAGCCAATCAAAAACTGATTTATATCATGGTTCATCAATGTGCTTCAGCTTTGGAAAATTTACAACTTTACCTTGATCTCAAAGATGCTCATCAGGAAACATCAAGAATGTTAACCATTGCTGAACAAGCGCGTTACATGGCCGAAGCGGCTAACTCTGCTAAAAGTCAGTTTTTAGCCAATATGAGCCATGAGCTGCGTACTCCCTTAAATGCTATTATTGGCTATAGCGAAATGTTACAGGAAAATGCCGAAGATTTAGGGCAAAACGATTGTGTGTCAGACTTGGGAAAAATTCAGGGTGCTGGCAAGCATTTACTGGAACTTATCAATGATGTGCTTGATTTGTCTAAAATTGAAGCCGGTAAGATGGATTTGTTTTTGGAAACCTTTGAATTGAACACTGTGCTTAATGAAGTGGTCTCTACTATTAAACCTTTGCTTGAGAAAAAGTATAACACTTTAACAGTTGCCTATGATGACAACTTAGGCAACATGCATACTGATATTACTAAATTGCATCAGATGCTGTTAAACTTAATGAGTAATGCGGCTAAATTTACCGAAAATGGTAATATTCGCCTTGAAGTCAAACGTGATGGTGAATGGTTCACTTTTTGTGTCATTGACAATGGCATTGGTATGACAGTTGAACAGCAGAAGAAATTGTTTCAGCCCTTTACTCAAGGGGATTCTTCGATGACCCGTCGCTATGGTGGCACTGGCTTGGGCCTTGCCATTACCAAAAAATTCACTCAAATGGTAGGAGGTACTATTTGGGCAGAAAGTGAATTTGGGTACGGGAGTACCTTTGTACTCTCTTTGCCGATACAAGCCAAACCCATCGTGTCTTCATTGAAAGTCGAAGAACCAGAAATACAAGAATTGTTGAAAGGAGATGGGATTATTCTCGTTATTGATGACAATATCAATGTGTGTGAACTACTTAGAAATGATCTCACTCAATTGGGTTATGCGGTGGCTGTAGCAACCGATTGCGAAAAAGGTATGGAACTGGCTTATAAACTCCGTCCGGATGCCATTCTTCTTGATGTAAAGCTGCCAAATCAGGAAGGTTGGCAGGTGCTTTCTAGACTCAAAAACGACTCTTGTTTGACACATATCCCGGTGATTATGGTTTCACTGAATATCGATAAACAGAAAGGAAGTGTTTTGGGTGCGACAGACTGTCTTGATAAAGCTGTTATACATAGTCAATTACCGGTTCTGTTAAAGAAACATCATATTGGTGAAAATTCCGACGATGTCGTCATGGTTGTTGATGATGATAAAATGCATCGCAAGTTCATGAGTGTACTCCTAGAAAGGGAAAATTTGCAAGTTTTCCAAGCCGAAAATGGACAAGTGGCTTTAACACATCTTGATCGAAAAAAACCGGCTTTGATTTTACTTGATTTAAATATGCCAGTTATGGATGGGTTTCAATTTCTCGAACATTTGCGTAAACATGAAAAATGGCGTTCTGTCCGGGTTGTCGTATTGACTTCGAGAAATCTTTCTGCGGAAGAACAAGCACGCCTAAATCCACATGTAGAAACTATCTTTCAAAAAGAATATGTCCAGCAAAATGATTTAATTTTACAAATTCATCGGTTGGTTACCGATGCCACAGCAGCGCAATCGCTACATGAGGAAAAATCAGACGTTTTTCAATGATGATTTTGTAGTGATTCAACGTAATAAAATCAAGGCTCAGAAGTTTTTGAGGCGATTTTCTGATCACTTTGAGCCAGAAACCTCAGAGGTTTGGCAAACCTCTGAGGTTTTTGAGCAAAATATTAAACTTCAGTACTTATCTCTTTTCACTACTTGAATATTAAGGAATATGGAGAAAACCATTGACTAAAAAAACTATCTTAATTCTAGCCGCGAATCCTACAGATACTCCGCCCCTACGTTTGGATGAAGAAGTCCGCGAAATTGACAACGGCTTACAACGGGCACAACGGCGTGACGAGTTTATCTTGAAACAAAAATGGGCTACACGCCCAGAAGATATGCGCCGGGCTATGTTGGACAACAAGCCTAATATTGTCCACTTTTGTGGACATGGAGAAGGGGAGGCTGGAATTGCTTTTGAAAATAAAACTGGTAATACTCAGTTAGTCGGTAGTAAAGCACTTGCCGGGCTTTTTAAATTGTTTGCTGATACTGTGGAATGTGTGTTACTCAATGCCTGTTATTCGGAAACCCAAGCACCGGCAATTGCTCAACACATTGACACCGTTATTGGTATGCACAAAGCGGTTGGGGATGATGCGGCACTAGAATTTGCCGTGGCTTTTTATGATGCTTTGGGTGCCGGAGAGTCCATTGAGTTTGCCTACGAAATGGGGTGCAATGCCATTCAAATGGCCGGTATTGAAGAAGAACATCTCATTCCCAAGTTGCTACAGAGACAAAATACTGCAAGCCAAAAAGTAGTTGATACCTCAACTCAACCAGAACCTCTTAGCCTAGAAGAAAAACGCCAAATTGTTGATGCTCTATTGGCATGTCCTAGTATCCGTGATAATTCATCACGTAATGCCGTGTTGCAACAACTAGCGTCGGAAATTGTCGATGCGATCCAAGCTGATTCAAGGGCTAAAATCCATGTTACTAATATTGTAAATAGTTGCTTAAATTTTCCGGATGGATTAATGGCTTTTGTTGAAACGATCCGTTTTTTTGATGGTGGTACTAGACAAATGCAAGCACTTGATGCAGTTTTGAAGCCCTACAAAGATCGTTTATAAAACTCGAAACTACAGGGATTGTATATAATAAGGGATTGGATCATGGTGGTATCCGGTTTAAATCCTTTTTTATATACAATCCTTGTAGTTATTGTTTGGCTTTAGAAAAAACTTGAACATCAAGTAAAAGGATTAGATCAATAAAATATCAAAGATTATAGGGTAATGGCACGCACGATAGCGTTTGCGCGTAGCCGCCGTTTCAATAAAACGTTGTGGACGGGGTTGCAAACCCCGTCCAGCCCAAAAAAAACCGTTCAGCCCAATTTTTTATCCTTTATTATATGCAATCCTTGTAGTTCTTGCTATGGAGTTGCCCCAGTTTCAATTGGCGTTACATCGCTTTGTATAACCTGCATATTTGGTTTTTCATTGTTCCATTTTAGTGTCACCTGAAAAGTGGCTTGACTACTTGCCGACGCAAAAACTACCCCGGCATTAGCTTGGAATTTAATTCCAAAATCTATCGTAATTTCATCTGGGGTTTGCATGTCACGAAAGGATTGCAGAACATATTCGGCAGTCGGTTTGATATGAGCCATAACATCACTAAAACGTTTGTCGGTTTGCACAAGGCCCTCTTGGCTTCGGCTCCCACGCTGGCGGCCTTGAGTTTCGGTTTCTTCAGTTTCAATAAATATAGGGGTACCATCTGGAAGTTCGTATTGGATTACATTTTTCATGGAGATTATCCGGTTTAAATTGAGGCTTACGCGCAAAACAATAAATACGGCGAATGATTTTATGAACGTAGGGGCAATCCTTTATGGTTGCCCTTTCGATTTTAATAGAAGGGCAACCACAAGGGATTGCCCCGACATTTTAACAAATTCACGTAGGGGCATACAATACCTTCATTAAATAGATAGTTGTTTCGGGAAAGGAGCGAAGCGTATTTCCCGAAACCCTTATCTAGGTTTCAAAAAATCGTACCTCATTCCCTTCACCCCAAATTTTGAGATTGGCGAAGGTATTGCCAAATCTAAAGGTTTGGACTCCAATGCTTAATTTAATGGTAGTGAGGGGCATACCGATTTGGTTGCCCTTTCGACTTCGGCAAAATACCCGAAAATTTATGATTCATTACTTATTTCACGGCTTAACTGCTCGACGATTGCCCGATCTGGCCCTTGCCCCGCTGTTAATGATACAAGAATTAACGGGCCTGATGCAAGCGGGAAATAGTGAGCGGTAACGGTTATTCCGTTTTCATCAATTACATTTAGCTGTTGAATTGTACTTACCGGCAGCATCTGGGGAAATTTTTTCACAAAATCATCAAACATTGCGGCGACAACTGCTAAGTCCTCACTATATTCACTATTACCACCGGCAACCAAAAGACCTTGTTCATCTGCTAACACCACTTCTCGGTATTCCTGATTCTGTGCCAAACGCACTAAAATAGTTTCCAATGAATTAGTAAGGTTTTCTTGTTCTAAAATAGCGGATCGTCGTTGTGGTGATGGTTGCTGAACTAAGCTCAAAGAGCGAAGTTGGGCATTTTCAGCCGTTAAATTTTCTATTTCGTTGCGAAGGGAAGTGACTTCTTCAGCCACCGATTGAAGTGATATTACTTCATTACGATACTGTTCAAGTTGGCTCGCTTGTTCTTTGAAACGTTCCATCTGGATCGCTAGTGCCCGCCGTTCTTTATCAGCATGTTCAAGCTGTTGCAACTTGTTATGCAAATAACTATTTTCTTCCTTTAATTGCTGGTTTTCTTCCCAGAGTGATTCTACTTTTTCCGTCTTTGCCTCCAATGTTCTTGTACATATAGTCAATTCCTGAGATTGATTTTTAGCTGGAGATTCATTTTTCTTCAGCTCTGCATTTGCTGCTTGTAACTTTACCATTTGCTCATTGAGCGAGTTGCATTCATTCTTGACTTCGGTAAGATTTACTTTGTTTGCTTCTAATTCACGATATGCTATATCTCTGCTTTCAATAAGTTGTTCTTTGTCTAACAATACTTTGGTTAATTTAAAATTGGTCAAAAACGATGCTATCAAATAGCCCGCTCCAAAAAACAGAATAGTGGATGTTAGTAAAAGAAAGCTAACGATAAATTGTGTCATAATTAATGCCTCTTCATAATCCAGAGTTCTACCCGTCGGTTTTTTGCCCGTGCTGTGCGACTATTTCTACAACTGAGAGAACGAGAAGTTCCATAACCACTTGATTCGATACGATTAAGTGAAATTCCTTGTTTCGTTAGAAAGGAAACTACAGCCTCAACACGTTCTTTACTAAGACGCTTGTTGAGTTCTTTGCTCCCACTTTTATCTGTGTATCCCTCAACACGTATGCGATTTTTTGGGTATTTATTAAGATGAGCAACAACGGTTTCCAAAGTGCGAGTTGATTTTGAATTCAACAAATTCTGATTGGTAGCAAAGCGTACCACTTTCTTGTGCAACATTTCTACATAAGGTGGCTCTTTAATATTTTCCTCTATGGCACTATTGGTATTAGAGCTACAATTAGAATTAGTGGTTGGAGTAGTAGGTTTACTATTTTCAATCGACTCTGCATGAATGCTTGGTTTGGCCACCGGAGTGGATAAATCATTGCCAATTGAGCCAAGAGGACTTTTGGGTTGAGCCGGTTCATTGGAACTTTCACTACTCGCGCTTTTACACTCTGCTGGACAAATTAATATTGGCCATAAATAGATTAGCCCCCCTATATCTATTATCATCCCCAATATTAAGCAAACCATGGCTCCTGCCAATAGGTGGTATCCAGACTTTTTTCTTTGAACCATCAAAATAATCACCCCCGGATGATGTAAAAAGGCTAAATGCCATACCACAAATATCATTGGGCAATAATACTTGATAATTCCGGAATAATATGTCGTCTCATTTCAAGGAAAACCATACCAATTTTCACCTTATCAGTGGTCACAAGCACCAATACCGTTTCAGCATCTATAGCATTGAGGAAAATATATCCCTGCTTTGATTTCATAAATATCTGCTCTAAAGGAATTTGAGGAAAAACTTCTTCCGCTAACTGTTCTGCGGTACCAAACAAAGTTATACTCATAGCACTAATATCATCGGCGGCTTCGCTAGATAATTGCGAAACCGCAATGGGAAGGCCATCTTCTATACTCACTATTGCAGAGCCAATCACATCAGGCCCAATCCTAGTTGCAGCCTTCAGGACTTCTTCCATTCTTTCTTGCAAATTCAAACTAGCCATTTTGGGTACCTTTTTTCATTAATATCACTTCTAGCAAATTAAGTTGTTCTAAATTTACCAAAGGCAACCACAAGGGATTGCCCCTACGTTTAGGTATTGTATGTAGGGGCAATCCTTTATGGTTGCCCTTCGTCGTTACCAAAAAAGTTTAGGTATGTAGGGGCAATCCTTTATGGTTGCCCTTTGTAGTTACCCAAAAATTTACTTAGGGGATAAAACCAACATACATTTTGAACCAGTTTCAATTATAGTATGACGATAAGTAATTCCACTATATGTACTGACGAGCCCCACCAAAAAATGATGAAATAAATGGCATAACACAGCATCGCCAACTTTTTCGGTCGTTTCTTTCTCCACAATATTGAGTACACCACAAGGAGCAAAGGTAAATTTTATATCTCTACCCTCAATTTCAAAGTCAAAATTAAAACTATGCCGAAATCGCTGCTGTAATCGTTTCAACCTACCCATCAGTTCCGGTTCCTCGAATACTTCCGGTATATGTGATGCTGCCATAACACCAGCCTTACGTCCAAGTGTATTTATCCCACTCCCCACAATAGACTTGGCTGCCTTAGAAAGAGATACTAGAGTCATAGATACATCTTTATATGCCTCTTCCCACTCGCTCTCAGTCAAGTCTTTGGTTGTCGTACTTACTCCCAAAAAACGTTCGACAAAGGAAATATTTTCATCGATCCGGTAAAATGGGCGTTGTATTTCTACATCACTTATCTGGATACACTGTGATGGACATAAATAATAACAAGCGAAGCAACCTATACAATCATCAGAGCGAGAAACTTTCGCCATTGTCCCATCAACTTTCGATTTCTCAACACGATCAAAAACCAGCACCGGGCATTCATCTATACACATTGAACAGCCACGACAACCTTTATCGTTTATGGTTACGGTTGGCATATATATATTATCTCCTAACTGTGCGAACAATTTCACCTTGATGACGGATAACTACATCCAATTTCATTTCCCCGACGCGGTGGGTGGCACAAGAAAGACATGGATCATAGCAGCGTACCCCAAATTCAATACCATTAAGGAGGAGATTATCCGATTGATCCAAATACTCTTGAACTGACAAGCCGATGGTATCATTAATAGATTTAATATTCTGTTGAGTTGCAACGATGAGATTAACCTCAGTTACCAAGCCATCCGCATCCACTTGGTAATTATGTATGAGAGTACCGCGTGGGGCTTCAATAATACCGATTCCGCGTTGACCATTTTGGAAATTTGCCGTTGGTTGGGTTCTGACTTCTTTAGAACATATCTCGTCATCATTGAACAATTCCACTAGTTTTTCGGTAGCATAAAGCAGTTCAATCAAGCGTGCATAATGATATAACACCGTTTGATGGCATGGAAAACCGCCCATTTCACGGAAACTTTGGAGTTCGGTATTGGCTAAGGGAGTATCAATATGACCGCAACAGTTAAGCCGTGCAAGTGGCCCAACGCGATAAGTTACTTCTGCACCATTCTCAGTACGACAATACACAAACTTGGCATAAGAATGCGGATCAGTTGTTTCAAAAAAATGCTGCTCCCATTGTTCTGGAGAAAATTCAAAGTATGATTTATCCGGTGCCATTAGGCGCAGATTTCCTTGGTAAAAATCTAAGGCATCATCATTTATCAAACCCAAATAATGAGTTTTTAGTTCTAGTGATTTAACCAACTTATCTTTTTGCGAAAGAACTTGCTTGAATTCTTGGAGTAAATCACTTGCTAAGGTAACGCCCTCTTGAGCTTTTTTTAGCAGGGAATCGCGTTTAGTCTCATTTAGGGGACTAGCAACCCCGCCAGCAACCGCCGAAACCGGATGAATACTCCGTCCCCCAATAACTTCAGTAATATAAGTACTGATAGCCCTTAGCTGCAATGCTTTTTTGGCTAGTTCCGGGTAAGTATCAATCAAGCCAACAATATTACGTTTGGCTGGCTCAGCGTTAAGTCCTAGCAACAAATCGGGGCCAGCTAGGGCAAAAATATGGATGCCATGCGAGTGAATATAGCCGGCTAAATTCATGGCTTGGCGCAATAACACCGCCGCTGGCGGCGGCGTAACTCCAAATATATTATCCACTGTTTTCACTGCGGCAAGGTGATGAGAAACCGAACAAGTACCACATATACGTGGCATAATTAAGGGCATCATTTCTATTTGACTACCCCGCGTGAATGTCTCCCAACCACGAAAGTCCATCACCTTAAAGACAGAACTTGTCACTTGGTTATTATCATCGATATCCACTTCAACCCGGGCATGACCCTCAATACGAGTTAATGGATCAACTTTAATGGTACGTGCCATAATTTAATTTCCTTTTTCGTGACAAGGGCAACCACAAGGGATTGCCCCTACATATCATGGAATATTGTAGGGCAACCACAAGGGATTGCCCCTACATATCATCGAATATTGTAGGGGCAATCCTTTATGGTTGCCCTCTTAAAAAATAAAGAATCTGGCTGAGTAGTTACCCTTTTTCAATATGTTGCATCAACGTCTTCCGCAATGGCGAGGTAGGTTTATAACGGAAAATCGGTGAAACCATAGCATAAGCATAGTGAGTTTTGGCTTGCTTCTTAATTTCATTAACGATATTAGCCTTTGGAATTTTGGTTAAGTGGGCCATCCGTTCTGCTACCAAAGTCCACACATCCATTTGGGGTTCAAGAATAACCGGCAATGATGGCCCACCACAAGCAAAACAAGGAACTCCAACCGTTGGGCAAGGGGCACGCCGACAACGATCTAAAGCTACCGAACCAAAGCAAAGAATTCCTTGCGAAAGAAAACACAAGTTAGGATCGAATTCACCTTCAAAACTTCTACGCATAGTAGTAACGTCGGTTTTATCCATACTACGCACACAATCAGAGCAGACATTATGTTGTCCCATGGTTGGCTCACGGCCAGAAAGCAAGGCTCGTAATCCTTCAATAATAAAGGCATAATGGGGAGGACAACCGGGCATATAAACATCCACCTTAATTTCAGAATCAAGGGTACGACTTTCTTTGAGAAGTTTGGGAATATGAGTGGGTATTATATTAGTACGGGTACTTGGATTGTGAACAAATGATCTATCCAAAAGCTCATCAGTCGTGTGTGCATAACCACCCCCATGAGGCCCACCATAAACCGGGCAAGTACCCAACGCAATAATTGTCTTACAACTTTTACGCATTGCGTGAGCAGCATCAATATCATGTTCAGTACGAATTGAGCCGGTAACCATACCAATATCGGCAGACACATATTCTTTGGTATCCATCAAAATAGGTAGACGTACTAACTCCACTTCATTTTTCAGAATCGAAGGCAATTGTTCGTGCAAATCGGCAAATGCCACCTCACAGCCAGAACAACCTGAAAGCCAGTCTATGGAGAGTGTTGCTTTGGTATTCTGATTTTTTTCTTTAACAATGTTTACCTCTACATCCGTATTGTCTTCTTCTGGCTTATGAGCCTGACTAATTGGCAAGCTTTTAATTATTGGAAACTTCTCAATCAATGCCTGAAAATGTATGGTGCCGCCATCAAAAAGACGGATTACCTTAAACAAGTGTTCAAGACCATCGGGATAATCTCTGCAAGTATTGACAATACCTAATACATGTACTTTACTAACCGGATTATCTATAATGGCAGTACTGATCTGGGAAGGCAATTCTTTAAGCACCAAATTACGAATTCCCACATTTTCAATGCTTGGACACTTCAATAACAATTCTACCAATTGTTGTTTTTCTTCAAATCCGAGGTTATTCATAACGTTAGTTTTAGTTGAGTGACAATAACTACAAGGATTGCATTTTAGAAAGGATTTATAAAAAAGTTGGCTAAAAGTGATGTTCCTTATGGTTGTAATAAACATTGCCATGCACTTTGCCAGGGATTTTAATCATATAGTGATCCTTCATTCTTTGTGAAATCGCTGGACGGGGTTTGCAACCCCGTCCGTAACGTTTTATTTACAATTAATTTAAGATCACTATAAGTAAAAATCGTTCCAAGTATAATATCCATTGTTGTCAAATTGAAATTGGTATCAATAACAATACCTTCGCCAATATCAAAATTTGTTGTTTCGGGAATGAGGTACGATTTCCCGAAACCTATATAAGAGTTTCGGGAAATCCGCTTCGCTCCATTCCCGAAACAAATATCCAAATATCCAATTGG
>Ga0233404_10000432_pt1 | contig 11472 bp, 9 predicted proteins | sample Na_oxic_2_MG_FD_179861 | JGI IMG/M metagenome (GOLD analysis project Ga0233404, IMG submission 179861) | Seawater microbial communities from Saanich Inlet, British Columbia, Canada - Na_oxic_2_MG | ecosystem: Environmental > Aquatic > Marine > Inlet | place: Canada: British Columbia | collected...
TGGTAGAGGAGTCGCTAGATGAAGCTTTGGCAATGATTGCAAATGACAACCTATCTGCCGGCGAGGCAATAATTTCTGATTTGTTTACTGAAAATCCAGACCTGCATAGTGTACGATACGCAATGGGTGTAGTTTGTGTTAAGAAGGAGCAATATGACGAAGCCATAGCTCATTTTGATAAAGCTATCGAAATTTTTCCCTATTTTATCGAAGCTTGGTTTAATAAGGGGGCTACCCATCACTACAAAATGGAGATTACTGAATCTATTCGGGCATATCAAAAAGTGGTTGAGTTTGGAAAACCAACGACAGAATTTGTGCGTAATGCTAAGAACATTGTTACTGCCATGGAAAAACGGGTATATGAAGAAAGCGGGATAAGCTTAGAAACTTTCCTTAAGGGTGGTGAAATATTTGCCGTTGCCTTTGCTAACATGCGAAATCAAGAATATGAAAAAGCTGTTGACGGTTTTCAAGCAGTCTTAGCAGTTAATCCAAACCACCCACAATCTTATGGCAATATTGGAATTTGTTATGGTCTACTTGGTAAGAAATCGGAGGCTATTACTGCATTTGATAAAGCTTTGGAATTGAAGCCTGACTATGAACCGGCGATAGTAAACCGAGACTTTTTTTCTGCCAACGAAGAAGGAAAAGAATTACCCCAAGATATAGCTCTTGTTTCTGCCAAGGACGCCGGAAAAGAATCACCCAAAGTGCTGGCTCTTGTTTCTGCCAACGAAGACGGAAAAGAATCATCAAAAGAGCTGGCTCTTGTTTCTGCCAACGAATACGGAAAAGAATCATCCAAAGAGCTGGCTCTTGTTTCTGCCAACGAATACGGAAAAGAATTACCACCAAATCTCAACGATAATTTAGGAGAAAATAAATCTCCCAAACCAAAGAAATCCTTAATTAGGCGTTTCTTTGAACTTTTTAAGAAGTCGTGAATCACAGAATCCTTTTGTCATCGACGTTTTTATCGAATAACAATAACTACAAGGTTTGTATATCAATACCTTCGCCAATGTCAAAATTTGTTGTTTCGGGAATGAGGTACGATTTCCCGAAACCCAGTAATATCGGGGTTTCGGGAAATCCGCTTCGCGCAATGAACGAAACAAATATCAACCGGCTACAGAAATCCGATTTTTTCAAAAAATCGGATTTCTCTAGGCAAACTGATATATGGTAACTACTCAGGTAATATTCCGTCTTAAGTCGAATAACAATAACTACAAGGATTGTATATAAGAAGGGATTTATTATAAGGGATTGATAACGTCTGGTGCAAATGCTTGTCCTACCTCTTTGGTATATTGTCCTAAAAGTTCTCGTACTTGTGAAAGGGTGAAGTTAGGTAGGGCAAAGTGTCCGTCTTTGATACGCCCGGCTAAATCAGCAATTTCTTCGGAGCGTGGAACCACATATAGATTTTCAGAAAAATATTTGGATACAAACCTCCGAGGTTTCCAAAACCTCGGAGGTTTTTTTGTGAAGTTATTTATCTGAACGTCTATAGTTGCGAGTCGGATCGACAGGCCCACGAGTTTCAAAAGTGCGTGTTGACATCTGATTTAATTGTGAATTGTGAATTGTGAATTTTTGATAATTGATGGAGTGCTGTGCTTTATACGAAGCCAACAAAGCACCGAACTCCAAATTTGAATGATGTTTTAACATGGCTCACCTCTATTGGCTTGTAAAAAGGTGGAAAGCAGCAACTACTTGTAGAAAATGAATGCTAATTAAAATAGTGAACGGAACAGTTTTTGCCTAAATAGCTAACCAATGGTTATTTTTTTTTTAAACTTCAAAGAAATTTTTTGCCAAAAATCGGATTTCTGGCTATTTTGAAAAAATTATATTTCATTCACAATTCATAATTTACAATTTACAATTAAAATGCCACCATCAACCCTTTTACAATCCTTACTTGGCTCACTACTTGATAGCCCGACGGTAGTAGAAATTGCTACTCCGGGGGGTGCCAAAGCTTTATCCCTGATTCGGGAACATTTTACCTACACCGCCTTAGAAATCAGCAAAGCTTATCAAGACAGCTATGGCTTGGCGATGGGAGCCATTTATGTTGGGCTCGCAGCTCCGGATAAAACATTATCCTTTGCTGATAAAATTTTTCAGTCCAAAATCACCGGTGAATTTGCGGCTCAAATTGATCACCATTATCTAAAACCCTTCGCGGCAAAACGTGGCGTAAACAGCGAAGCTTTGTCCACACTTCGCAAGCAACTCGTTGATAATATTAAACATTTATCCGAACGCACCGAACAATTCCAATTTGAAGTCACTGAGGAAGATTTAGCCGCCCTGATTAATTATCAAGGCACAATTGCCATTACCGATTTAGTAATTGAGCAAATTGCTCCCCTAGATGACACGGTTGCTGATTTTCTGCGTTATGAAGGGCTATTAGGTAATGCGCTCGTGTTTTTCTTTCGGGAATGCATCCGTCAAGATGAACGGCTCGAAACGACTCAAGATATGTTGCAACGTGAGGGTTTATGTGTAGCGGTGTCAGATATCCAAAGTGAACTTAAAGCTATTGAAGGGCGTATTCTCGAAGCGGTTAAAAATAAAACGCCGATTTTGGAACTAGCACAACGTCAGCACCAGTTGGTACAAATTGAAACCGCTTGGCAAACGCGAAATAAACAATTAATCCAGTTTAACCGGCGTTTTGAAAACCAATTAGGTGAGCTGCTAACTTGGGCAAAAAAAACGATTGAAGCGGCTTATGACACGAAAAAGAAAGAAGCGGCAGAACAATTCTTCGACGCTTCCGCGTCGAAGAACGCATTCCCACGCCGGAGCGTGGGAACGAGTGAAAAACGTCGGCAACCGGAAAAAGAACAAGCGGAACAAGCCAAGCGTCAAGCCGAAGCTGAACAACTGGAAAAGGCGCAACAAGAAGAAACCCAATACGGTAAACTCTTTAAATTTGAATTAGTTACGCTTAATAGTGACGGCAAAATCACTCACCGTGAACAAAAACAAGCACGTTGTCAAAATGAAGATTTAGGCAAAGGTGTTACGTTAGAAATGGTTTCTATCCCGGGGGGAACGTTTATGATGGGTTCACCAGAAACCGAAGAAGGTGGATATGACAATGAAAAACCTCAGCATAAAGTGACTGTCCCCACCTTTTTTATGGGTAAATATCCGGTCACCCAAGCCCAATGGCAAGCGGTGATGGGAAACAATCCCTCCAGTTTTAAAGGTGAAAACCGTCCGGTAGAAACAGTTTCATGGAATGACGCGGTAAAATTTTGTCAACAACTGTCCGAAAAAACCGGCAAAGAATATCGTTTACCCAGTGAAACGGAATGGGAATATGCCTGTCGTGCGGGGACAACTACGCCCTTTTACTTTGGGGAAACGATAACGGCGGATTTAGTCAACTATAATGCTAATTGTCCCTACGCTTCTGGATCAAAAGGTGTTTACCGTAAACAAACTACCGATGTTGGTAGCTTTCCACCGAATGCCTTTGGCTTGTACGATATGCACGGGAATGTTCGAGAATGGTGTGCGGATCTTTGGCATAATAATTATAAGGGGGCACCTAGTGATGGCAGTATTTGGGGACAAGAGAAGAAAGGAGTGTTGGCTGAGTGGTTTAGTAATGATAATGCTGACCATTTGTCTTTCCGTGGCGGCTCGTGGGGCAGCGGCGCGTGGAGGATACGCTCGGCTTTCCGCGGCATCGGGTGGCCAACGAGCCGCAATGTCGGCTTGGGCTTGCGGGTCGCTAGGTTATAACCATTTGATTCATAAAATTAATGGTTGAATTCACCCAATTTAGTTCCATAGGTTTCACCTATGGCTATTTACGTTTCACCCCTTCGGGGTGAAACAACCCCTTCGGGGTTAAACGTGAATAGCCACCGATAAAATCGGTGGAACTCTTAAACCTCCGTAAAAATGGGAATGCACCCATCCTTTCTTATATACAATCCTTGTAGTTCGCCTTCAAGCCATTTTCCCCCACTGCCAACTAATCCACACGGCAATTGAACAAAGCAACGCAGCTCCGAAAAAATTTAACGGGGCACCAGTAATTTCCCACGTATAACCGCTGACTAAACTCCCCACCGCGCCACCTACCCCAAAACTCAAACTGCCATATAGTGCTTGGGCTTTGCCTTGATGACTATCGGCAAATATTTGCCGAATCAATTGCATAACTACACCATGATACATTCCAAAACTTGCAGCATGTAATAATTGGGCAAATAATAATATCGGCAGTGATTCAACGTAAGAACCAATCAAAAGCCAACGTATACTGGTTGCGCCTAAACTAATTATCAATAAATCGTTTAAACGAAAATGTCTTAATAAACGGGGCATTAGCAGAAATACCCCAATTTCTGCGATTACCCCAAGTGCCCATAGTTGTCCAATTAAATTGCGGGAATAACCAGATTCTTCAAGATAAATTGAATAAAAAACGTAATAAGGGCTATGACTGGCTTGCATCAAAAAACATGCGAAAAACAATGCTATAACTGAGGGGCGTTTGAGGATGCGATAAAAAGATTCATGGGAAACTGATAATTGTGCTGTTGGTGCTTCGGGTACTAATAAACTAGTTAACCATATTCCGGCAAATAAACCGATTAATAGGGTGGGGAGTAATGTGATACTAACATATTGAAATAACCAACCAAATAAGATCACCGTGATAATAAAACCGATTGAACCCCATAAACGGATTCGGCTATAGTGGTGAGATTGTGAGCCTAAGCCGGCAAGGGTGGTGGCTTCAAACGATGGGAGGACAGCATTCCAAAAAAAGCTAAAGGAGCTTAAAACCACAGCCAGCCAAAAGTAACTATCAGCAACCAACATTCCTAGAAAACATAAGATTGCTAAGAAAGAGCCTACGCGCACAAAGATAATATGTCGTCCAGTATGATCAGCAAGCCATCCCCAAATATTTGGGGCGATAATTTTTGTTGCCATGATAATTGCCGTCAATTCCCCGATAGTTTGGGCATCAAAGCCTAACGCTTTTAAATAGAGACTCAAATAGGGCATTAATGCTCCTAAGCTACCAAAGTAGAATAGATAAAACGCTGACAAACGCCAATAGTTGGGGATGGGCGCATTTTCACGGTTTCCATCGTTCCCAAGTGTGAGGAAGGAACGCACTGCCAAGAAGCTTTGCTTCGTCATAGAATTTGCTCTTAATTTAATCACTTGTCGTTCTAACTTTGGGTTCCGTGTCAGAAGGCTGTTGAACAATTACCCTTTAGTTCCTTTCACCCGGCAAGAAATGCCAAGCTTCGCCCCCCTATGCTCGCTGAATTTTTAATTGATATGACTTCAGCAGCAATACTGATAGCTATTTCCGTTGGTGTGTGGCTCTTAATAGGTAAACCAATCGGAGCATGAAGACATTGTAATTGTTCTGATGAAATACCATCTTTTTGTAAATACCCAATGATTTCATTAACTTTTGAGGCACTACCCATCATACCTAAATATCCCAATTTTTTAGCAAGCAATTGGCGTAATACTATTTCATCAGCCCGATGATTCGGTGTCATAATGAACACGTAATTTTGCTTACCATCAGGAATATGCGGTTCAATTTGATGGAAAGTGGTAATGAGTTTTTCATTCGCATCAGTGTTATTTTGGAAGGTATTAATTTCGGGACGTTCATCTAAAACCACAATGTAAAAATCTAGCATGGCTAAAATACGAGATAGGGCGAGTCCAACATGCCCACCACCAATAATGTAGGCAGTATTAATTAAACCTACATTTTCTTCATAAAGCCATTCATTTTCGGCTTCAAATTTGAATTGATAATTAGCTGCATTCTTTTGATGCGCTATAAATGCTATGCCAGATGGTGAGATTTTTAACACTCCTTGTTCTTGATTTTCAATTGCTTGCAATAGCCGTTTGATGGTGATTAAATCTTGGTTTGGTTGACAAAGATAAAGTACGACTGTTTGCATACCACCGCATATCATGCCAGAACAATTAGTGGTTGCTATTCGATTGTGAATTTGACGTTGTAACAGAGGTAGCAAATCACCGTTTTTTAACTTTGAGCATGCTTGGTTGACAAAACGGTGTTCAATGGCACCGCCCCCAATCGTTCCTAATAAAGTACCTTCTTTTGCCACCGCCATTTTAAAGCCAACTCGCCCGGGTGTGCTACCATCGCTTTCTACTACAATAAGCAGAGCAACCGGATTATTTTTATGCAAGCAATCATATATTAATTGCCACACGTTCTTGTTTGTCATCCAAAAAAAACCTCACTAAAAGCATAATAAATCGCAAGTAGTCCGGAAAAAACCGAACTGCCAAAAAATCGCCAATGGTAGGGTAATTTATTTTGGATGATATGATTTCCCAATAAGGAAATTGGGATATTTACTACAAAAGACCAGATACTTACCGTAATCAATGCCCAACTCATTTGATGCCAATTTCCGGAAAAGAGATAAATAAAAAAGAGATGACGAGCAATCCAAACCGGATTGAAATAAAGCATTGCCAGCATGGTTCTCTTGACAGAATCAAGTAAATTGCCGCTATCAGCAATTTGACTATCAATCCAACGAAAATAATTGGGAATTTCTAGGGCGTAAAATGTACCACCCACCAACATAATTCCAACCAAACGATAAATAGAAAAGTCAGCCAAAACCAATGCGGCAATGCTATCCCCAATGGAATATATAATCGCACCGTTTAGAATATTTGCCCAAGTGTAATCCCAGTTAAGATTGAGTTTCATACAACAATACCATCGCCAATTGGATATTTGTTTCGTTCATTGCGCGAAGCGGATTTCCCGAAACTCTTATCTTGGTTTCGGGAAATCGTACCTCATTCCCGAAACAATAAATTTTGATATTGGCGAAGGTATTAATACAAAGAAAGCAATACCTTCTCTGAAGTTAAGGGTGCCGAAAATTGTCCCACCAATGTTGGACGAAACGCTTTCATCGCCTGTAAAATGGCAAAATACGCACCAATGCCATACAAAAATGGTGGTTCACCAATAGCTTTGGAATTAAATATACCGAGAGGATTCTCGGAATTTTCCAGAAAATCAACTTGAATATCCGGCGCAAACCGAATATCCGGGATTGTGTAATTGGCTAATGTGTTTGTCAATAACCAACCATTATCGGCATACATCAGTTCTTCAATCGTCATCCAGCCAATGCCTTGGACAACAGCACCTTCGACTTGTCCTTTATCAATTAATGGATTCAAACTCTTTCCAAAATCATGAACAACTTTGACAGTATCAATCCGATAGGTACCACGCAGACAATCCAATGTTGCTTCCACCATGGCTGTTCCAAAAACATGATAAGCAATAGGGTGCCCTTTTTCTTTAGCGTCATCAAAGTACAAATTAGGTATGCGGTAATGTGCATGAGCAGTAAGAGAAATACGATTCAAATACATTTCACCAATCAATTGTTGCCAAGTTAAATCAGTTGGTTTGCCTTTTAAATAAAGCACTTCATCTTTGAGTTGCAATTCGGCTATTGAATCAATCTTGAGTTTTTTGGCTGCATAAGCTTTAAGACGATCTAAAAGTTTAAGACAAGCCAGTTTGGTAGCGTTGCCGTTTAAATCCGCTGCTAAACTGGCAGAAGTTGGAGACATATTGGCAATACGCTTAGTATTTGAACTTTCAATATTAACTCGATTCAAAGGAATTGAGAAAATGTTGGCGACAACTTGGCGAATTTTCATGTTGACACCCTGTCCCATTTCGATGGCACCGGTACTCACACTGATACTACCATCTGTATATATATGGATGATAGCATTGGCTTGATTCATAAACAAAGCACTATTGAACGAAACCCCAAAACATATAGGTATAAAGGCTATTCCTTTTTTATGCAAAGGATGGGATTGATTGAAATTTTGTATTTCTTGCTCCTTTGTTTCTATCTCGTGTTCCGCCTTTTCCCAACAGCGAATAGCTTGACTATTTTCCACTTTCATACCATAAGAAAATTCGTCCCCCGTTTTTAACAAATTCTTTTTCTGAATGACTGAAGGAGCAACACCTATCTGTTCTGCGGCTTTAAAAATCGCTGATTCAATCACAAATACCGCTTGCGGACTTCCAAAACCACGAAAGGCCGTATTTGGGGGTAAATTGGTGCGACAGATGTAACCCGTCGCTTTCACATGTGGAATGAAATAACTGTTAGTAGCATGAAATAGACTGCGTCCTAAAATAGCTGGAGAAAGATCAGCCGTCGCCCCGGCATTTTGATAAAAAGTCACTTCATAAGCTAGAATCTGACCATCATGGGTCAAACCAATTTTAAAATCAGATGAATAAGGATGACGTTTACCGGTCATACACATATCTTCATCACGGTGCAAAACCAATTTGATAGGTTTTTTAAGTTTAAAAGCGGCAAGCGCAGTCATAACTGCCCAAGGCGTAGCTTGATTTTCCTTACCACCAAATCCTCCTCCTAACCGCAAAACATCAACTTCAATTTTGTGCATAGGCAAATTTAAAATACCAGCAATTGTCCGTTGCACATCATTTGGAGATTGAGTAGAGGATATTACCTTTAAGCCAGCATTTTCGGTAGGATAGGCAAATACGCTCTGGGTTTCTAAATAAATGTGTTCTTGCCCTCCAGATTCTACTGTTCCCTCAACGATCACATCACAGTTTTGCCAAGCTGTCTGAATGTGTCCCAATGACAGTGTGCGGGGCGAGCCAATTAATTGCCCTTTTGCATAAGCTTCACGGGCATCGAATATCGTCGGACGTTGTTCAAATTCAATCGCTATAACCCTTATTGCTGCGCGAGCTATATCCGCATTTTTAGCAATAACAATAGCAATGGGTTGACCGATATAATGAACTTCCTCCGTAGCTAACAGAGGTTCATCCGGGATAATCACACCAATTTGATTATCACCCGGTATATCATCAGCCGTTAAAATAGCATAAATGCCTTCAATTTGTTTGGCGGCTTCCAAATTAAAATAAGTGATTTTACCGTGTGCGATTGGAGACGAAAAAGCTGCCGCATGTAATGTGCCTTCAGGTACAATCAGATCATCGGTAAATTGTGATTCCCCTTTTACGTGGAGAAACGTGTCAATATTTTTCATAACAATATCTCCCGACTATCAATTTGTTCTGGAAAAAGCGTGATGAAATGGGCATAAAACAATTGACGTAATAAAAGACGTTTATAATCAACTGAGCCGCGCACATCACTCAGCGGAGATACTTCAGCTTGAGCAATTTTTTCCGCTTCATGGATTACTCCAACATTGATTTCTTTCCCCAACAAATAGTTCACCGTATTTGTTAGATAAAGCGGAATAGGCGCTACACCACCGGCTGACAGATGGATTTGTTGTATCTGTCCATTATCCATTGAAATGTATATTGCTGAGTTAACAGTGGGAATCTCTGAGTCTGCATGTTTGCACACTCTCTCGAAATTGAAATAAGCATAACGATGATCTGGCAAAGGAAAATGTACCCCTTCCACGAGTTCATTATTCTGCTTGTCAATCTGTTTATAACCTTTGAAAAAATCTTTCAATGGTATAGTACGTCGATTTTGACCATCGTTCAAATCAACTGATGCTCCCAGAGCCAGAAAAAAGATGCTTAAATCACCGATGGGAGAAGCCGTAACAAGATTACCACCCAGCGTTGCTCGGTATCGAATAGGCGTTGAAGCCAGCACCGCAAAGTATTTCTCAATTTTCGGAAATAATTTTTGCATCGCCGGTGAATCTTTCATGACTTCCATGGAAGTCGTCGCACCAACATAACAGCGATTCGCTTCAATTTGAATGCCACTTAACGCCTGATGTTGAGATAAAAATACCACTGGCTTTGATGGATCATTTTGCCACGGGATTGTACCACCCGCTACAATAGTGGCATTGGACGGAATGCTGGTTAAATGATGTGCCGGAAATTTTTGCAGCCGTTGGGAAATTTCTAAAAAATAAGTCGGTAAAATTTGGAGGTCAACTAGCCATTTGATTCGCTCGGCTGGGTTAACATTCGGTAAGGCGAATTGTTGACAGAGTAAGCTCACAGCACGTTTAATGCCCTGATAACCAGTGCAACGGCAAAGATTGCCATCCAAAGCAACTGTTGTGAGCGATTCGTTAAGAGATGGACTATTGAGAAAAAAAGCGGTTAGCGCAATCACAATGCCCGGCGTACAATAACCACACTGTATAGCACCCTCATCTACCATTGCCTGTTGGATGGGATTTAATTGAGGACGGTTAAGCCCTTCAATAGTAACCAGATGTTTACCGTTCACTTCAGCCAATGGCAATAGACACGAATTGAGGGGCCGGTAAGACACTATATCATTGTCCAATTCCCCGGCTAAAATCAAACAAGTACCACAACTACCCGTGCGACAGCCGGCCTTGATGCTAGTAATGCCTCGTTGAGAACGCAAAAAATCCAATACCCTCATCTCGAACGGTAAATTGGTATTCACTTCTTGGTTATTGAGAATAAATTTAATCATCTTCAGTTCATCTGCCATTTCTGATGTGCTTGATAAAATATATCGACAATTTCTTCAATATTGTCGGAAAATTGAATCAGTTCCATATCTTCAGAATCAATCAATGGAATACCTTTTGTTCTTTGCGAGAAAGTAATCTCAGAGAAGAGTTCTAAAATTGGTTTCCACATTGGTGCAACAACGATGGGAAAATCAGCCGGCAAATGGTTGACCTGTTTGAGTTGCCATAAAAGACTCAACTCTAGTAAAGTACCAATCCCCCCCTCTGCTGTATAAGCCCCTTGAATAAGATTCACAAAAGATTGGAGTCGAGTGGTAAAGTGTTTATGGTATTTTTCAATATGTAAAAAAGGATTGGGTTTATAATCAAGTCGTTGCACATGAATACCCCAACTTCTCGCTTTGGTTTCCTCATTCAAATTGGGTGTGCCACTTGCACTCACAATTCCCTTATTAGCCGCTTCCATGATACCAGCCCCACCACCAGTAACAATATCCACTTTAATTTTTTCAACTATCGACTGTGTAAGTTTGGATACAAAGGTAAATTCTGGACAATCTGATTGTACACGCGCACTCCCGAAAATAGCAATGCTAAAATTTTTGGCTTGATGGGCAACCGAAGAAACCTCTTGAAGGTGTTCATAGACTTTTTCCACCTCATCAAGTAAATCAATAAATTCGGTCCCGATTGTCTGATTTTTTTCAGTCAAGTTAAATAGATGCTCAATTTTTTCCATATTGCGAACCAATGGTTTTGCCATTAACTAATCCTATTTATATCTGAAAACTCCGGAAAAAAGGGAATCTAAAAATAAAAATATGTTTTTCAGTATGTTATCATATTTCGGCACTTTGGTACTATTGAAAAGTCAATGCACAACCACTATTTCCGACTAATAAACTTCAT
>Ga0233404_10000434_pt1 | contig 11466 bp, 7 predicted proteins | sample Na_oxic_2_MG_FD_179861 | JGI IMG/M metagenome (GOLD analysis project Ga0233404, IMG submission 179861) | Seawater microbial communities from Saanich Inlet, British Columbia, Canada - Na_oxic_2_MG | ecosystem: Environmental > Aquatic > Marine > Inlet | place: Canada: British Columbia | collected...
GTGTACAATGAATCTTTTGGAGTCATTCTTTTGTATAACATTTTCTCTCTCCTGTAGTTAACTGTATTCTTGCTAAAAGTAGCATTTCCATAGAGAATAAGCAAAAATTTAAAGGCAATATATCCTATTTCAAGTGGGCAAAGACGTTTGCCCACCCTACCCGACTCTGACAGAAGAACAAATAGTAAATTTAGTTGATACGCTCGCCATATAAATATATGAAATTGTTCAGCTTTATTTCCAATTGCGCTTAACCATGTTTTAACATCTCGATCATCCCGGTTTAAGACATCAGCAATCTGGTCGCGAGAATAACCATAGCAATTCATTTTTGAGGCCATTTCATATTCTTTAAAGCTTCCAAGTTTTCCAAACAGTTCTGAATCTCACGTTTTAAGAAAATCTATGATTGCCACCATGACAAAAAAACATTTGTCTAGGAATTTGGTCAGATTTTGTTGTATAAATACAGCTCGAAGGTAATCTTATTATCAGTTTTTTGATAATAAGGACATTCTTTACTTACCAAAAATTTATTAAATTTGTATTTATTAATTTCACTGCACATATATTTACCTACTTTTATTGTGTATTAATCAAGTTGGAAAGTGGCATTATAACACACATGCATCAGTTTGGAAGGACTACCCCATCATGATTAATTTTAGTTTAACCGAAACTTTTTCAAAACTCTAGCGAATGCACAGTACACCAAATAATCCGGTCAAGCGTCAAAGCGGTAGTTGAGTGGGAAAGCTTAAAATAAGGGTTTGCTGCTAACCAGACTCAGTTGCCGATTCCACCGGCATTAAAAAAGCCCCTTGTCATGGTACTTGGGGCTTTTTAGATAGAATGGTGGTTACATAAGGAGCGAAACCCACCCTACGCTCCAAAAAGCGGAAAAGGGGCCAAGCTCGAATTACTACGCTGGCTTAGTTCTCGTTCCCCACCAGTTAAAAGACAAAAATAACCTAACCATCCAGATTTTAATTCGAGCCTGGCCCCTTTTTGCTTTTTGAACAAAAAGACGTTTGCCCACCCTACTAAAAAAATCCTGTCAAGGGCCAAGGCTCAAATTATTTATTACTCAATGTTATAAATAAAGCTAAATGGGCCACAGCGATGTTGTCCGAGTAAGTTGAGTGATCATTGTTATATCAATTATTTATAAGTTGAATCAAGTATTTTGATAAAATAAATTCTAGCAAGCCGAGGGCGCGTCGAACTCAAAACACCCATCATTATTATTCTCAAAACCCGAGTCCGCGCTCAGAGCTTAGATTTAGAGTTTTCTATGCCTTTCATACCTAGCGAATGCACAGTATACCCCCAAAATAATCAGGTAAAGCGTCAAAGCAGCACTGGGGTAGTTGAGTGGGAAAGCTTAAAGGGTTTGCTGCTAACAAGACTCAATTGCCAATTCTACCGGCATTAAAAAAGCCCTTTGTCATGGACTTGGGGCTTTTGATATAAAATGGGCCGGTGCAGCTATCGCTCTACCCACTCTACGCTCGCTGAAGTCAGCAATGACTACTGACGACAGCTTTGATAATTTTTTGCAAGCGCGTGGGTTTTAGGGGATGGTGGGTTGCAGCGAAGCTTCTACCCACCCTACGCTTGCTGGGCTTCCTTATATCAGCCTACGTGCTTGAATTACTTGTTAGGTTTTGTATAGTTTCCACCCACTCTCTAAATCTAGTACATTGTAATAATATTGTATCAAGACCAATATCTTCAACAATACTATACCCATGAAAAACTTTGTCATAATGTTCATTGTATTGATTGAAAATATTACTTATTCTTTTTGAAGGAGCTGTTTCTTTAGAATTGTTTATCTCTTCTACTCCACCACAACTATTTACTATTTCTTCAAATTTTGTTCTAGCACTGGCTTCAGAAAAATATTCTTCGTAATACGCCGGTTTACTGAAAAGTAGTGTTTCAAATTCATATTGCTGTATATAAGGTATTAATTTTCTACTTGCAAATAAATTACTAATTTTTAACTCTAATTCACTTGCAGTTAATTGTTGATTAATATCAAAGCCATATAAATCATAAAATGTTGTAACATAATCAAAATTTGGTAATAATTTAGAAAGTTCACTTCTTATTCTATCTAAATTAACGCACCCTCCTTTATGTTTTGTTCCACATCTTTTGCGCTTTGTTGTGATAATTATGGATGTGATTTCAATACCTTTTTCTCTAAAAAATGGCTTTAACATTCTTTTACAGAACTCATCTTCTGTTTGTCCTTCTACAGAAATGGCAACTCTAATCATAAGTTGGTACTCCACCAATTAGGTTTTTTTGCCAAATTTCTCCGAGGCTATATTCTTCAAGCCAATCATCATATTTGTCTTTATCTAACCGTTTAAATACTGTGTGGTTATTTACTCTATCGACTACAACTATATCTTCAATATTAAAATTATCAGTAAATGTTACAGACTGAGTCGAACAGATTATTTGTGTATTTATCGATACTTTTCTAAAAATACTAGCCAAAAGATTTAAGGCAAAAGGATGCAACCCTAACTCTGGTTCATCGAGTAGAATAATTGTAGGCAGATGTGGCTGTAATAGGAGAGTCGTTAAGCAAATAAACCTTAATGTTCCATCTGATAAATCATTTGCATCAAAGTATTCATCTGTCCCCTTATGTTTCCATTTCAGTTTGATCGTATCTTTATTATTACTTTCTGGTTCAAGAATAAAATCTTGGAAAAATGGGGCGACTCTAGAGATAGTTCGTATTATTTGGTTATAAGACTTTTGATTATATTCTCGAATAGAACGCAGAAAAGCTGCTAAATTTGCTCCATCAGATGCAAGAACATCATCATCAGATATATTACATGTTTGTTTCACTTTAGCAGTAACACTTGTATCATGAAAATGATATACCTTCCAGTCTTGTAGATACCCTACAATCTGTCCCTCTATTGAACTAGAAGATGCCCTACTTGGAAGTTTAGAATTGCTCCCGCCAGCATTTTGCAATGAATGATTTTTTGTCCCACCACTATATCCAGTTTTATCGGCTAAAAGATAAGTTTTTTCATTTTTAAAAATCAACCTATCATTGACATCTGTTATTAGTGTTGCTGCATAACCGTTTGGGGTAAACAATAAACCAAAAGTAATCTCATCCGTCATTTTTTTGCCAAAGTGAAATAGCCTATTTGCACCGCCTTGTTCGGCTGTGTATATCGGCAGATCTTTGTCAAGGATTTTCTTTATAAATTTAAAGAAATTTATGAAATTACTCTTCCCAACACCATTAGAGCCAATAAGTATGTTTAATGCGGTTAATTTTAGGTTTGCAGATTTAATAGATTTATAACCATTTATTTGTAATTGGTCTAATCTACCTAATTTTATTGACATAATCCCTATCTCTGTTTGCTTAATAATATCATCTAGGTTCTTGTGAACCTAACACCGTTTTTGGAGCCGCCGCTAGGTAGGCTCCAAGACCAAGTTAGAATTAAACTTTACTTTGACCCCAATTATTTTTAATGTTTAAATAAAGCGAAATTGGCAAAGGCTAAGTTGTTCGAGCCATAGCTGCGAACATTATCACACCAATCATAAGTTGAATCAAGTATTTTGATAAAATTCTAGTCAGCGTCGGGCGCGTCGAACTTTGTTACACCCATCATAATTAATTTTCGCTTAACCGAAACTTTTTCAAAATTCTAGCGAATGCACAGTACACCCCTAAAATACTCCAGTCAAGCGTCAAAGCAGCACTGAGGTAGTTGAGTGGAAAAGCTTAAATTAAAATAAGGGTTTGCTGCTAGCTAACCAGACTCAGTTGCCGATTCCACCGGCATTAAAAAAGCCCCTTGTCATGGACTTGGGGCTTTTGATATGGAATGGTGGTTACATAAGGAGCGAAAGGAGCCCTACGTTCCAAAAGGCGGAAAAGGGGCTAGGCTCTAATTACTACGCTGGCTTAGTTCTCGTTCCCCACCAGTTAAAAACGAGACCAAAATAACCTAATGAACCATCCAGATTTTAATTCGAGCCTGGCCCCTTTTTGGCCACACAGATTGTATATAACAATCATGAAACGTTACGGACGGGGTTGCAAACCCCGTTCAGCAAAAAAAAAGGCTCGAAAAGGAAGAAGCAGTTAAACATCTTTAGGTAACTCCAAAAAATTAATATACCCGTTTAGGGGGCAACCGCAAAGGGATTGCCCCTACATACCGTCTAAATATTGTAGGGGCAATCCTTTATCCGACATTCCGCACAAGCAATCCATAAAAAACTATTTTTTAACTACTTGATTTATTTAATATTATATTTTTAGTTTTGTTTTCAGTTTAGCTGTAAAAATTTATAAAAGCAAATTCAAGGAAAAATTTTAGTAAATTTAAACTATTTTTTAATCTTTACCGATCATCAGAACCTAAACTAAAGTTTGGAATACCAATATAAAGCTTAGACTTCCAGCAAAATACTTTATTTGAAAAAATATGAAGTGCTTGTGCGGAATGTCGGTTTATGGTTGCCCTTACTGGGTATACTATTTTTTGGGAGTTGCCTTATATCGTTTTTATAATTTGGCATTATGCCGTTGTAATTGCCCTCCCCAATTTAAAATCAAAGAATCGGCAGTGATTAAGGTTGCGTTATGTAATAAAGCCGTTGCGGTAATAAAACGATCAGCCGGATCAGCATGAAAATCAGATAGTTGAGTAGATAATACCGCAATTTCTCCCGTTACTGGTATTTCTTGTAATCGATTGGTTAATAATTTGCTTCTCCAAGCAGAAACGGGTGTAGCTAAATAAATTCGGTGTTTTTTACACAAAAGGGCTACTTCCCAAAAGGATATTGCACTTACAAACAATCTTTGTTCATCCAAAGCTTGACGAATAATACGCTTAGCTTGATTTCCCAATTTTTCATTACCTTCCGTCAACCAAACCAGTGTATGTGTATCCATGACAATTATTTCATCACTTTCCATTCTACCTCCAATGGGCTAATAATATCTCCAGTAGTTTTAATCTCACCTCGGCAAATACCAAATAAATCGATTGGGGCAGTTTGGGTTATTTTAGGCGACAAGTGATTTTTGTATAACAGAAAATCTAGGTAGTTTTCTAATTCTCCCAAGAGATTAGGTGGTAAATATGTTAGTTTTTCTTGAACAGTAAGAGATTCCATAATTTATCTCCCGGCAATTTTTGTGAGTCCAAAGTTTTTCCAATGGTTCTCAATTATTTATTGTAATAAAATCAAAAACATCCCGAATAGTAGCACCGGCTGCATGACCTAAATGTTGACCAATAGACTGGAGTGTTCGTTATAGTCATCTTCAAAGTGATGTAAAAAATTGGCCTAATAATAATAAATAATTGGGGTAAGAGTAAAATAATATTATTTGAACAAGATGACACGGATTAAAAGATTTACCGGATTAGTAGTGAGTCTCTTACCGGTTGGTTTTCAATCCTGAACATCCTTTAATCCGTGTAATCTTGTTCAAATCTCATTGTACTAGAATTATAAACAAAAAGGGCGAGCAATGCGTTTATCAAAATAAGCCCATCAAATCACAAAAACCATGAGAGATGAGAGTGGTGGGCCAAAAAACGTTTGCCCACCCTACCCGGCTGGGGTAGTTGAGTGGGAAAGCTTAAAATAAGGGTTTGCTGCTAACAAAACTCAGTTGCCGATTCCACCGGCATTAAAAAAGCCCCAAGTCCATGACAAGGGGCTTTTTATATAGAATGGTGGTTACATAAGGAGCGAAATCCACCCTACAAAAGCGGAAAAGGGGCTAGGCTCGAATTACTACGCTGGCTTAGTTCTCGTTTCCCACCAGTTAAAAACGAGACAAAAATAACCTAATGAACCATCCAGATTTTAATTCGAGCCTAGCCTTTTTGGCCCATGAAACCCGAAGATTCATTTTCGTCCATTTTTACTCCTTGGTGTTTTGAGATTGATCCCGAACACGGCTCCTCGAATCACAAGGTTTTGAATTTTTTAGACTACAATCGCATAATTTTTTCCCCTTAGAATTAGGAATCATCAGGGTTTCCCCTAGATTAAGCAAGTGTTTTATAGGAGTTCCACCAATAATATCTTTATTCTCATTGTATATGAGACACCAATACTTAGGTGCTTTACTGCCATAATATTTTTTTGCTAATTTACCCAAGGTATCGCCTGATTGCACAGTATGAGTTATAGAAGGTTTTCCTTGATTTGGAAGTTTTTTTGATATACATGAAGACAATTGTATTCTATTAAATTTCAAAAAAGAATCCAATGCCTTAGATGGGATCGCTTCTCCCATAGTAGTACCATGTCTCCTTTTAATAACTCCTACTACGCAACCTTCATGAATTAGCGGCCCTCCTGATTCTTCACGTTCCACCGTCGGTTGCAAAATAAGGTTATGATGCTTACCTTTCCTTACACTCAAAAACCTCCTCAAAAACCACTCTTCTGCAAGCGGATGTCCAATACTATAAAATTTTCCTTGTGAGTTAGAAGCAAAACTTTTAATAGAAAGACAAACGAACTCCTCTTTTTTAAAAGATATGTTTTCTTTTGTTATGTCCACCAATAAGATCGCTAAGTCCTTTTCATAGTCGTGTCTCCATACCTTAGCTTTGTATTCTTGGCCTGGTAGGGAATTAAATTCAATAAAAACATTATCACTTATCTTACTATCAGTCTTTCCTGAAATAGTTACCACATGACGGGCAGTGACGATATAAATCATCTTTCCTTTTTTATCAACGATAAATCCGCTACCCCTAAAGTTATTTTGAACACCAACTCTAACTACACCCAATTTAGCAATTTCTTCCCTAACAGGATTATTAGAGCAATGAAGTTCTTCAACTCCAAAGACGCTTGGGGTATATGTTACTACTAGTAAAAACAGAAACATGAGGATCAATTTGTACATAGTGTCTATTCTGAACTTGAGTTATTTGTTATCTAGCTAGAGACGTAACAATAAATAACTTACGCAGTAGCCGTTTTTTAGCGGATACGCTCCGCTAAATCCACCCTACATGAATTTTGCTGATTGTAACGGATTTTGGGGCGATAACAAAGGTTAGCCTCTACACCAAAAATTGTAGGGGTTGACATAAGTGTAAACTTTAATTGGTGAAAAACCACCATAATTCTTTGCTACCCCAAAATCCGTTACAATCAGGAATTATGTATATTAATTTTTTGCGTTATCCCCCATTGGTTTTACCCGGACTACAATTAGCAATCCTAATATACCAATAACCACTTGAATTATCCAAACTGCAAAATTAAATATTACCATCCAAAACCTATCCTCTGTGAAGGTATCGTAGACAGTTAGACGACGTTCCTTTTTTCGGTTAAGAAACCCAACCGGATAAGTATGGATAGGATATTCAACATATCCTTGTAAACGCAGTTTAATGCTATTATTCTTTGTATTTATAAGCATTTTTTCGATGATAAATTGGTTGCGTTTATCAGAAACAAGAAAATCTGAATCTTCAAGGAATACCTTTCCTATTTTAGGATATTCTGGATAACTAATCTCTCCTTTTTTAATTAAAGCCGTCTCTTTTATTATTTTATCTTCTATCCTATCCTTCGAAATAAAGTTTAGCGATTTTATATGAGTTCCACTTTTAGAAAAAAGAGAAATATCAAATTCTTCAGAAGGTACAAATTTTTCAGAAGGTACAAGTTCTTTAGAAGGTATTCTTAGTTCTAATTTAACGGGAAACTGCACTTGAACATTGATACTCTGATCTATCTTCTTAAGACTCCCCTCAAAAGTAAAATCACCTTGATATTTGGTATTGAGAATTTTACTATCGGTGGTTTCTAACGAAAAGTGTTCTTTTTCTTTGTATATCAAGCGTACAAAAGACTTCTCTTCTTCTTCAGAGTTTTTTTCTATTTTTATGAGGATTATTGTGTGTTGAATATCCTTTTTTACCTCCAAAGTAACTTCATTATCAGTGCTAATAGAAAGCCCTTCAAGTTCTAGGGAACCTAAATAACTGGATGTTGATGCTGCGTTTTCAATGGTAACATTTGATCCTGAATTTTCATTTCCTGCAAGAATAACAGGCGATGTGGAAGAGAACGGAACCAAATGAGATGCTGGTTCTACCTGCTGTATCAGTTGCTTAGGATTTAACTCAATACTGGTAAAATCATAAATTTTAAGAGAAGAAAACTGAAGAGATTCTAGTTTAATTGGCTTAGTATCCTTTTCAATTGGCTTAATGTCCTCTGAAAGATTAAAAGTTACATAATTGAGAGCGAGATCCAGTCGAATTTGAGTAGATACAAGTTTTTGTGCCCACCAAGCCAGCCCAAAAGCCATTCCTATCACCACTATGACAGCGACTGTGAAGCTTGTTTTTTTGAAGGTGGCGACGACTGTGACAGCCTTTGTGACAACTTTGTTGGTAATGCTCCACATAGTGGTAAAAAATTCTATAACACCTTTTAGCATAGACATTTTGAACATTTGTTCCTCTAGAAAGATACTCCTAAATTGTCCACAAAACAATCATAAAAAAAATAATAGTTAAGAAGCCTACACTAGGATCGTTAAGTGGGAAAGCTTCAATTTCAGCAACCACAAGTTATCCCTACAAAAAGTTGGATATCACTGTGGGGCAATCCAATCCTTTGTGGTTGTTCTTCGGTAATTATTGATTTGAATCAATATCCTTCAACGATCCTAGTGCCAATTTTGCGGCATTACATAAAAAGGTTGAGTAATATTTAAATCTTTTTTTGCGCGTAGGAAGACTACGCCCAGTAAAAAAACTAGAAATTTGTTATCTCCATTTTACACCTGCTTGTGATAAAAACGTATGGTTCGTTGAACGTCATTACCATTTACTTCGCCTGTAATTATAACTTTGTAATACCCGCTTTTGGTAATCTGCGAAGCATCCCACTCGCCTTGATAATGATGACTATTTTGCCAATTCTGCAAAGGCTTACTTAAAATAGTTTTTCCTCCATCTTCTTGAAAAATTTGGTAGTTTAGTTGAGCCACTTCCTTATCAATCCGAAAAATGAATTGGTATTTATATTCAGATGGTTCATCAGAGTAATAAAAAAATACCGGTGCAACTGATTGTTCTTCGTCGCCACTGTAATTTGGTTTTCCTAGCCAAACAACGATTCCCAAATTATTCATCTTGATGTTGAGATAATCAATGACTTTTGTTGACCATTGATGGTTATTAAATTTGTTGTTTGACCAAGAAGCAGTTTGAGGTCTTACTTTGTCCATCAAATAGTCCTTACCGGAGAAATCTTGAGCAACTACATTCACTTCAGAAAGTTCTTTCAGATAAAAATTCAATCTGAAGTGCGGGGGTGTTGGGTGCGTGGGTGGAGGGTAATCTATCCCCGCAGTGACAGAAACTACGTCAATACTGGAGCTAGACACTTCCTTTGATATGATCCCTTCACAATGCTGTCCTCCCCGGTCTTGATAGACTGCATAATTCAACTTATTGCCTGAGGTAGAAACTTTGCAATCAGTTACCGATATTCTTTCACTCTCAGGATTTTGGTTAGATAGTGTCTCCTCACAACCACTAACTACCAAGAGCAAAAAAGTGATTATACCAATACCAAATATTTGTTCATTCATTCGTTTATCTCCATAAAAGAAAGCCTAGCTGCCAGTCGCAAGCAACGATAACCGGGGACAGACCACATTCTAGGTCAGCACCGGATGACCGAGATGATGGAAAACCCCATTTGCCACAATCAAGTTTTATGATTTGTTGGCATTGTCATCCATAATACTTGCGGTTGTCAAACGCAATATTAATTACTCACTCAATAGACTTGTCCCTTAATAATGCTTTGTAAGTATTTGTAATATCAGTTAATTTTAGTTACAGGATTGCGTTTAATCGTTTTTGGAGAATGGCAATTATTGGAATTATTTTTGCTAAATGCAATTTTTATTCACTAAATAATAAACTGAAATCATTAAGTTTTTTTAAAGAAAGTCAAAATAACGAATTTTTAAACCGGAATTAATTGCCCACCACAAGCCATTTAAACTTGATTTTAAGCTCAATCTCCGTCAATTTATAACCAATTGATTTTCTTCGGTTTTATATTTGAGAGTTGATATAAGTCTATGAAATATAACAGATAATTATTTAGGGACAAGTCTAATGTTTAAATAAAGCGAAATTGTTCATACTGGTTAAGACTTTTGCCACTAGAGCGACAAGATACGCATTCCCCGGCTCCCACTGTGGGTTTGATAACACAACTCAACACCACAAACGGCTTCAAACCACGAATTGGTGTCGAGTGCTAATAGGGGCGATTTATTTACATAACACGTTACAACATTGTCGATTTTTTCTAACATTTCGTGTTACACATATATAAACTACGGCTCAGAGACACAATATGGGGTTTGAAAACTTACCCTATAAAAAAACATACCCTAAAATTCTGGTGTGTCACCACTTGGGATTGCCTTTAGAAAAAAACCAAACGCCATCTAATCCATTTTTATAAATAATCCCGGTTAGCTTAAGTACAAGAATTTGAGCCAAACCCAATGCTCATCTCAAAAATTTCTCATGACCGAGAGACCATATTCTTCTTACCGAAGTAAGTCAAGTGTTGATTCAAAACACAGTCGAAAAAAGTTGTGGGGTATAAATATATTTACTTTCAATACTTGGTGGGTTACCACGAAATCCCTAGCTTCCTGACCAAAACTGTACTCGTTGCCTCTCTTAAATTAATTGTAAATTTTTCTCAAACAAGTTTGAGAGCCGTCAGGTATCATCTCGCGTATCGCTTGATTATTGTTAATGAAAAATTGCCAATCTATTAAACCATAATACTTCATACTGGTTAAAACTTTTGCCGCTAGAGCGACAATATACGCATTCCCCGGCTCCCGCTGTGGGTTTGATAACACAACTCAACACCACAAACGGCTTCAAACCACAAATTTGCGTCGAGTGCATATAATAGGGGCGATTAATTTACATAACACGTTACAACATTGTCGATTTTTTCTAACATTTCGTGTTACACATATATAAACTATGGCTCAGAGACACAATACCGGGTTTGGAAACTTACCTTATAAAAAAAACATCCCCTAAAATTCTGGTGTGTCACCACTTGGGATTGCCTTTAGGAAAAAACCAAACGCCATCTAATCCATTTTTATAAATAATCCCGGTTAGCTTAAGTACAAGAATTTGAGCCAAACCCAATGCTCATCTCAAAAAATTATCATGACCGAGAGACCATATTCTTCTTACCGAAGTAAGTCAAGTGTTGATTTAAAACACAGTCGAAAAAAGTTGTGGGGTATAAATATATTTACTTTCAATACTTGGTGGGTTACCACGAAATCCCTAGCTTCCCGACCAAAATTGTACTCGTTGCCTCTATTAAATTAATTGT
>Ga0233404_10000437_pt1 | contig 11411 bp, 6 predicted proteins | sample Na_oxic_2_MG_FD_179861 | JGI IMG/M metagenome (GOLD analysis project Ga0233404, IMG submission 179861) | Seawater microbial communities from Saanich Inlet, British Columbia, Canada - Na_oxic_2_MG | ecosystem: Environmental > Aquatic > Marine > Inlet | place: Canada: British Columbia | collected...
TTGCGTCGTTATTTTTTGTGAATTACCACAAAGGTTGTATGTATTAACGACTTGGAAGCAAAATTTAGTTATTTTTACTTTACAATTCACCATGTTCATACTAAAAACTGAACCCCGAAACGTGAGTTAATAATATAGGTCAACTATATGATGATGGCAAAACCGGTGGAGATGACCTAGCCAATGATTATCATTATACTAGCGAATTAATTCTCCACAAAACGGTGGAAGGTGAATACTGTTACCAAGTCCGAACCGAAAAACCGGTTGCTGGCATAGAACTGGTATCAGCCCAAACTTGCTTATGGGTGGTTTCCTTTCCGACTAGCGACGAACCTTGGTCTGAGGAAGCAGTTATGGTCCGTTTTACGGATGATACGTCAATTGAGCGAATCAAAGAAATCCTGTTGAACGAGGGTGCCAAAGTTTTAAACGTTATGATTGATATCAAACTCTTACTGGTCCGCGTTGAGTCGGATACTTTATCAAACGTGGTAAATCGCTTCAGAAAATATGATGAAGTGAAATTTGCTATGCCAGACTTTAAGTTAGAACCAGCCGGGCAGCTTAACAGTGAGCCAAAATCTCCTAAACCAGAACCCTTAACACTGGTGGAATATCCTTTTGAATCCACTTTAGAAGCCGGCGGCGGCTGGACGGTAAAAGAGACTTGTTTTACGACGGACAGTTTGAGCCAATTTACCGCGAGAGAAGGCGAAAAGTTTCTCGTTTGTACTACTTATCCATCTGGTAAAACGGCTTGGATAAAGAGAGACATATATATGCCAAGTGAGATTAGTCCACTTTCGGTAAGCTTTGACTATAACGTCATTACCCAAGAAAATACCGCTTCTCTAAATGACCGGCTCCGCTTAAGTTTAGTGAGTCCGGATGGCCTGATGACACCCCTAGTCGCCAATGTGGGAGATATACCAATGTTTGACAGTACGCTAACCCTGCCAGAGGGCGAAATGGCCATCAAACAAACCGGATGGCAAACGGCTTCGGTAGAAATACCAGTAACCGGCCGTGGCAAAGGGTTTCTCTCAATCATTATCCATAGCGAAAATGATCCAAGTATTGGCGGCTTCGGTGAAAGCAACAACCGACATTCCGCGTTGCTAGTCGATAATATTCAAATTACTTATCCAGAATAACTAAGTGTGCGGGTTTCATTTCATGATTCTGCGGAGGAATTTTCACCTTTTTATTGTCTGAATCAGAATTTTCAGAATTTTAGAATTTTCAGAATGAATAAGTACTTTAATACCCAGCTTTGAAATAAATTTCAAAGCTGAAAGCCCAAGTCTGCTAAAGCAGACTGAATCGTTTAGCCGGCGACTTTTATAACGGTTAGCTTTGAGATTTATCTCAAAGTTTTTTTATTCTGTTAATTCTAAAATTCTGAAAATTCTGATTCAGACAATAAAAGGGTGAAAAATCAGCAAAATGGATTCAAATTTACCCTCCCCAATCTAGCACCAAACCATTCCCCATGAAACAAATACTTAGCTTTACAATCCTCATCACCATGATGAACCAGGCACACAGTTTTCTCTACCTCATCCATGATGAGGCACTCAATGACAGTGTGCTTTTCACTATTGATAGTCCTTATGATACAGAAACACTCAACTATTACCCCGGGTACGATATCGAAGCTCTTGCGGCCCATCCTGAGAAGTGGGAACTTTATGCTGCTTCCGGTGATGATACTGAGAAAGCTGGCTTTCTTTATCAAGTCAATCCTCAGTCCGGCGATTTAACTGAAATTGGAAGTACTGGTTTTAAGGAAATTGAAGGGTTGTCCTTTAAAGCTGATGGGACTTTGTGGGGTTGGTCTAAAGGTGATGGTCTTATTAAAGTTAATCTGCAAACCGCTGAGAGCGAACTTATTTTGCCGTCTGAGGTTGAAATAGAAGCACTGACTTGGAAAGATGAAAAAGTGCTTTATTTGGCTCAAGGTACTGATCTTTGGAAATACGATGGACAATACCTAGAACTGGCTTGCGATATTTCCAAACACACTCAAGGAAAATCCATAGAAGCCTTGGAAATGGCACCAAATAATACTTTACTCGTGGGCCTACATGGTAAACGTAGCTTATTACAGCTTAATGTTCTGAGCATAGAACCTTGTTTTATTTTAAAGAGTCGTGAAATTGCTTCTGAACACAATGATATAGAGGGTATTGCCTATACCAAGATCGGCCCACTTAACATTGCAACACCGGGTATCGGACCTAACAGTACTATTTACGATATCCTAAAGCCCAGCATATCCACTAATATAGATGTTTCTACTGGAGTCAGTGCTGGTGGTAGTGATAACCGTGATATACCTACACTGTTTCTTGAAGAAATTACTCCAGTAGGGCCAATTACTGTGACCCAACTATATGATGATGGTACTCACGGAGACCTACAAGCCAATGATTATCTTTATATGGGCCAATTCGTAGTCCAAAAAATGGTAGAAGGTGAATACTGTTACCAAGTTCGAACCGGAGAACCGGTTGCTGGTATAGAACTTGTTACAGATTCAAATTGCTTATGGGTAGTCTCATTACCAATGCAGCACGTTCCCTCTGAGATTCTGGTTGATGAAGGCGTTATGGTCATTTTTACCAAAGACACCTCAGTTTTGCGAATCAAGGAAATCATTTTGACCGAGGGTGCTATGGTTTTAGAAGACCTTCCCTTTATTAGAGGATTAGTGGTTCGCATGGAGTCGGAGCATCGCGCAAACATTATTGCTCGTTTTGAAAAATATCCCGAAGTAAGATTGGCTATACCTGAGATGCGGGGAACACCAGCAGAAGGCTCCCCAAATAATAATCCAGAAGGTAAACTCGGCTTTAGTAGGCCAATGAAATTAACCTTTGTAGGAAATAGTTTTGAGTCTAATTTAGAAACCAATAATTGGCAGATCAGCGGTTCTTGTTTTAATACCTCTAAGTTAGGTAATTTCACTCCAACTTCTGGAGAAAAGTTTCTCGTTTGCACCACTTATCCCTTTGGAAAAACTGCATGGATAAAAAGAGAAATAGATATTCCAAGTGACACTACTTCACTTTCCATCAGCTTTGACTACAACATCATTACCCAAGAAAATACCACTTCTCTAAATGACATGGTTCGACTAAGCCTAGTGAATCCTGATGGTAAGATGACACCGCTAGTCGCCAATGTTGGAGATATACCAATGTTTAACAGTACGCTAACCCTGCCAGAGGGCGAAATGGCCATCAAACAAACCGGATGGCAAACGGCTTCGGTAGAAATACCAGTAACCGGCCGTGGCAAAGGGTTTCTCTCAATCATTATCCATAGCGAAAATGATCCAAGTATTGGCGGCTTCGGTGAAGGTAACAACCGACAATCCGCGTTGCTAGTCGATAATATTCAAATTACTTATCCAGAATAACTAAGGAACGTGCATGAAATAATTAGGGCAACCAAATCGGCGTGCCCCTACAAATCATTATCGGATAAAGGGGCAATCCTTTATGGTTGCCCCTTACGTTTCCTAAGTTATTTCATGCACGTTCCTAAGTGTGCGGGTTTCATTTCATGATTCTGCGGAGGAATTTTCACCTTTTTATTGTCTGAATCCGGATTCACAAGATTTAAGGATTAACAAGATAACACTTAAAATTATAATTTTAATCCTGAAAATCCTATAATCCGGTTAATCCGGATTCAGACTAATTTTAATATTCAAATTACTTCTTCGGATAACTAGTGGTGTTGCTGGTTTCCGGTAACATCGTTGCCGAAAAAACGACTCTTGAAGCTGATCCAGACATCAATCTGGAAATGGCATATCAAGCTGCGAATCGGTTAGCCACTGTTGATGACTTCGTTATCCAATTCGATGCTGACGGTAATATGACGCGAGGGCCTTTAGCCGGTGAATTGACGAACTTTGGGTTTGACTCGCGCAATCGGTTAGTCCAAGCCGGTGACACGGTTTATAACTATGATGCCGAAAATCAACGGATTGGAGTTAACCAGATTCAATATGTGGTTAATTCGCAACCGGCATTGAGCCAAGTTTTAGTCAAAACCGAAGTCGATGGTACACAGATATTTTATGTGTATGGTTTGGGGTTGATTGGGCAAGAAAAAGATGGTGAATATTTGAGTTATCATTTTGATTTTCGTGGTAGTACAGTTGCTTTGACGGATGAAACTGCCCAAATAAGCGAGCGATTCCAGTATTCGCCTTATGGTTTATTGTTAAATGGTGATGCTTCGAGAACGCCGTTTTTGCGATTACTGAGTATTGATGACCTTGGTATAGAGGGAATTCGTGTGTTTCATGGAAACCTTAGTGTTTCAGGGAATGTGGTAAATATTTTTGTGGGTATAATTACAAGTAAAAGTGCGGGAAACACAAATAAGAAAGGCATAAGAAACTTTATCGAAGTCATTAATAGATTGTCTCAACTTGCACGAGCCGAAGGGGCAACAACGTTAAGAATTAAGGCTTATATAGTAAATCTGAAACTCAAAGCCATATTGAAACGTCGATATAATATGACGGCAGATAATGATCATCAAATCTTTACAATTCCACTGGATTAATCGACACCCTTCATATCCCTATAAAAGTAGTGAACAGTTGTTTCGGGAATGGAGCGGAGCGGATTTCCCGAAACCCACATTTACTACTTTTGAAGGGTGCCGATTAATCGTTCAAAATAATTAAGGTAATTACAGATAGCCAGATAAATAGATTGGCAAGTTATACTGAACGAGGTCATAACTTGAACTTTTGTCATTTTGTGCGATAAATCTGTATTCAATAATATTTATCGCTTCGCTCGAAACAAGTGACGCAGCAAGGCTCCGATTTATAACACCAAAGTTCAGTTTATGACCGTGTCCAATATAAACCACGAAAAAGTTAACCAACTTTGAATCCTCCTATCTTGTAAAAACCTATAGCTTTCCTATTGTTCATAATGTAATATTTTACTGGAATGATTTATGAGTATAAATGATTGGTCACCGGAGAAGATGTTGCGGATTCAGTTCACAAAGGGACTTCACAAAGGATATTTGAATAATGCCAAGTTAGATGTTTCTTGTCGTGAAATTTCTGATTTTTTAAGGGAGGACGAGATATGTATTGTATGTATCACGGCTGATGATGAAACCGAATATTATTTTACCGATCGTCGTGTAGTATCGATGAGTGATGTACCTCTTACGGTGATATGGTACAGAGATATCGTGGACTGCGATTTGTGGTTTCCCGATGGTTCCGGAAATATTTATTATGAATGGATAGATGGTGAGGAGAAGAAGATTTATCTATCTCGGCTTCTCGTGACCTATTCAGGTGACAAACAAATCCTCTTCACGGGGCTAGGTGACTCAATTAATACGGTTTGTGATTTCTTTCAATGGCTAGCAAATAAAAATACACTAGCAAAGCGTAGCGTGGGTTCTTTGTAGCCAGCTATGCCAAAGGTAAACGGTAGGGTGTGTTTCGCGATCGCGAAACACACCATCACTTCATCCAATTCATGCAACGAAATTCGAGCCAGCTATGCCAAAGGTAAAAGGTAGTGTGAGTAGAGCTTGAGCTGTACCCACCATCACTTCTAAATTCGATATCTTTGGGAAAATAATATTTCCGTATGTTTGTCACAGCATCTAACCACAACCCCTTTTTACAAAATCCAATAATTCCAAATCAACAAACATGAAAACACAAACAATCTCTCAACAACTTCTTGCTGTCGCTATAGGCATTGCCTTAACGGCACCCAGCAACGCCGCCGATTACGTTTACGATGACCTTAATCGCCTCATCAAAGTTATCTACAACTCCGGCAAACAGCTTACTTATACTTATGATGCCGCTGGCAATATCCTAAATAGTGTCCATCCGGAAACTCAAAAAATTTAAAATTTTTTCCAAATATGTCCAGTTTATCGGAAAAAGGAATCTAATGAAAAGGATTTTAGAACTACTTCCCACATTAAATGATTCAACCTGCCTTTTTTGCCTATTTTTGCCAAATTTTAGGCACACAAAACCCTCGGTTCCCCCCGCTTTGTTTTTAACCAATTGAAATAATTAACTTTTATAGCTAACCAGATTCCAGCCTCAAACGGGTAAACAGTGTCAAATTATAAGCTACCACCGCTAACCAAACATAAGCTTTAAAATGAGCTAGACCTTGGAAAGAAAGCGTCTTAAACCATAGACACGCTTCAAGCCGGAAATATTACTTTCTATCCCAGCTCGAAAATTCTTTAACTGGTTATAAACCCAGTCGCTTTTAGCCATGTCTTTGGTTTCCAAACCACGTTTTTTGTGAAACACAACGTCCTTGATGCCTTCTTTTTTGGCCTTTCCAAGATTATCTTTGCTGGCATAAGAACCATCTGCCGCGATTTGACGAGGTGGGCAACCATATGTCTCAATGTGATTTTCTATCATGGGAAGGAATTGTTCTGAGTCAGCTGGATTGCCCGGTTCAACAACAATATCCAAAATCATACCGCTTTTACCACTGGTCAGGTTCAGTTTATGCCCAAAGTAAACATCTCTGTTGTCTTTCACAATAATATCTGTGTGTGGTTCAAATAAACTTACCACCTTCTCGGACACCGGGACCTTCTCATCATTAAACACCCGTATCGAAGTTTGACTTATCACCCCCTCAATTAGTGGTCGGAAGTTCAAAAAAATAGGGGACAGACCACATTTATAGTTAGAATTAATTTTACTCTGACCCCAATTATTTATTCCCAACTACCATTCATTGTGTTGTTTAAATTGGGGCCAGATTTAATTCGAGCCTGACCCCTTTATTTTTGATGTAACCAATTGTGATGATAACGATGCTGATTTAAACGTTCAGCAGAACTTTGCTAGCCATTATATTTTACACACTAATCATTTGATAATAAATGATTTTCATTGACTTGATGGTATTGAACCTGAGGTTTGGAACGAGAAAATACCTTAATATTTTTCTTTAGATGGCATAGGCTTTGATTGAGTTGCTGGGGTTTTTCTTTCTTGAGTGCCATCAAACATATAGATTTCCTGCCGGTAAATAGCAAACATAATACCAGCACTTTCCATGTGGTTCCAAGCACTTCGCCAAAATTTATTTAATACATCAAACCGATCTTGATAACTATCTATACAAAAAACAACCCAATAAGAAGCCGCCCATTCATTGACATTCTCAAATAAAATATAAGGCTTTGGATTTTTTAAAACCCCAGTTTCAACCGATTGTATGGCTTCCAATAGAACTTTTTCAACCAGTTCTGGTGAATGAATCGGATTGATATAGATGATCGGCCATAACCAATAATTACCTTCAGTATAATCGTAGTTATGAATTTCTAATTCAGAAGCTCTGCTGTTGGGGATACTTAATATATAGCCATTTCGAGTTTTAAGTCTCGTAGTTCGCCAATTGACATCAATCACAATTCCTTCATCATAAGAACCAATTTTAACCCAATCACCGACTCGAAATGGGCGTTCTAAATTGATGGCTACCCCAGAAAAAATATTGGATAGATTGGCTTGAATAGCTAAACCGATAATCATGGCAACCATCCCGGAAGTTGCCAATAAGCTGGTTAACGTCTGTCCGTACACAAAGGCAACAATCCCAAACAATGCCAATAGGTAAACTATAAAAGTCACAAAAATCTGGATAACATTAGGAATGCTACGACCAGAACGCCTTTCTAAAGAACGCCAAATAAAACGCTTGATTGCTAGATTTATAAATATAGCAAATATGAGCCACCATGATATATCAAATAATTTGACAATCATGGTTAGATGGTAAGAAAATCCTTCTGTCAATGCCAGCAAAACAACCTCACCAGATAATAACAGAAAAAAACTAAAGAATGCTTGTAATAACCAAATTAGATAATCCAATGCTAGATGAGAAGGAGCAAGTAATGGAGAATATATTGAGTTGAGTAATATAGCTTGCACAGACCCTTTGTTAAAAAAGTTAACAAATATTTTCGGTTTTTTGTTTTTGTCAAGAATAATGAGCAGTAATATCATAATGCTACTGAATATAACTAAATAATAAGCCCATTTAAGCGGAATAATACCTCGCAACCCAAATTCATTCTTTTTAATTTTAAGGCCCATGTTGAAGCGAGAATATTGGATCATGCTGTCTGAGAAATTAAGATATTTAAAACTACCTAAGGAACTTTTCTTAATAATATCTTCAAAAAACCAAACATGTTGGATCGTCCAATCAAAAATAGGATTGAGCACTTGCTGTCTTTGTAACCTATCCAGCAACGATTCTTTTTTGGTAAGCCCCATACCAAGCACATCTATAACATAAATCAAATTATTTCGATTAAAATCTTGATGATGAAAACTGACCCCTAAAACATGTTGATTAAATGCAAAATGCCAATATGGATGAAAATCAGCTTGAAATTTTCCTCTGAGTTTATAAAGGCGGTAGGTCATTTGTCCTTGTTTTTCAGTCAATGCTGGGTTTTTTAAAAAAATTGGTTCTACTGCATTGAAAAACTTTATGTTTTCTGGTTCCATTTCTCCTCGAAAGCGGAACCAGATGCTAAAATCTAAACTGTAAGTCAAATTTTTGATATCAAGTTCAGTTATTTTATTGATTTTTATACCAGTATAAACAACGTTGGTTTTATATAAATACTTATCATCCACTAATAATATTTGTTCTTCTTGCACGGCTTTTTCAAAGTTAGAAATTTCATTAATATGCCGAATGGGTTGCAGTTGAGTCAATGCAGAAATTAAGTTTTTATTTTTATACACCCCAATCACAACCGGCTTTTGGGCATCGCCATTATTATCAAAATAGTTAAAGCCAGTAACCCCTTCGACCGCTTTATGGATATGATTTTGGTTCGCAAGATATTCCCGGATTTTTTGCCGATCTGATTTTAAAGTGCTGTTCTGTCCTTCAATTTGAGCATTTTTAATCGCATTAATAACTACCATCGCTGTATCATAAGCATACGCGGCTGACCAATCTGGTTCCTCTTGGTATTTCGTTTGATAATCCTGCCAAAATTGTTGAGCTTTTTCATTCGCTGTATCAAAGATAAGCGGGGTTGCGACGTAAATATCATTGGTATAATAGCCGGGATTTGCTTGCTCTTTTGGAAAAGCATCAAAACCATGCAAAAAGGTTTTTTCAGAAAAACTGGTTTCACTAATAATTGTATTTTTAATACCCGCTTCTTTGATTAATTTTACTAGTTTAACCCCTTCCACTGCTTGAGTTGCCAGAAAAATAACCCCGGCCGTCTCTTTTTGAGTGTTTAACTGTTTAATAATCTGTTGAAAGCGAGAATCCAAATTGTTATCGTCTGCCTTAAATGTCCAATATAAATTGACATCCATATTCAGTTTTTGGGCTTCTTCTTTAAACATTTTGCCAAGATAGGCACCGTAAGCCCCTTCTTCGCAAATAACAGTTGCTGTATTTTGTTTAAATATTTTCTTAACATAGTGTGCAAGGAATTTGCCTGAAGTTTTGGCATTAAAAATGTTTCTAAAATACCAGTCGTTATTTTGGGTGATTTCAATGTTAGTAGAACCGGGAGTTATAGCAGGGATAGCATATTTTTTATAAATTTCACCGGCACTGAGGGAAGTAGAACTGTACCAATGTCCAATAACCGCAACAGCTCGGTTTTGTTGGACAATTTCTAATGCTTTTTGTTTCGCTTGAGCCGGATCATTACCATCATCAAATTGTTCAAGGATGACTTTTTTACCATTGATGCCTCCGGCTTGATTGATGTGATCAAAGTATAATTGGATGGCTTGAGTCATTAATTTTCCAGCAGTTGCGCCATGACCTGAGAGAGGTCCGGCAAAAGCGATAACCACAGCTTCTTTTTCTTTTAAAAAATAGTTATAAAAGAGAATACCAGCAATCAGAAAGAAAATAATTAAAATTATAAGAAAAGAATATTTGAATTTCATGAAGATGGAGATAAAGTAATTTATAGTATTCCCGATTAACTGAAGTATATTTGGAGTTATTTCGGGAATGGAGCGCAGATGATTTTCCAAAGTCTTGTACTTTTCACAGACGGGAAACAGTAAAAAAAAAGGGGTCAGGCTCGAATTATTTTTGGACATGCCAGATTAAATGTGGTCTGTCCCCTATTCTGTAAGTTTAAAATCGCAAGCATGGACGTATGCAGAGTTGGCTAAAGCACTATTTATGAGTCCCAAAAATTAATAACCTCCGGAATCGGGCATTACAAATTCACAATTCTCAATAAATGGAATTTCTTAAGTTATCATCATTCATCATTCACGGTAAATTTAGGAATGGAATAATTACTTCCAAAAGTTTTAAATAGGCTATTAATTCCCTCATAATCGGAGGCGTAAATATCCGCCCGGGCCTTGATATAGGTTAGCACTTCTTTTGTAAAACCACCGGTATAAACCAGCCACAGGTGTATCGAAGGGATTTTTCTACCCTCTTCCTCATACGCCGATATCAACACCTGTGCGGCACTCTCAAGTTTTTTGACTTGCTTAAGAGCCATCTGGGTTTTGGTATATTTGCACTCACAAAGCCAGACTTTATGACGCTTTTCCTCTTTGCCAAACACATCAATCTGATAAGAGGGTGTTTTAGCCCCTTTCACAGTTGTGGTTTTAACAAATTGGAATAATGGGACTTCCACCTCACTCGTTTGACCAAACCATGCGCCTGGCATAAGCTCATGGTTAAACTTCATCATGGAAACTTCGACTACCATCTCCAAAAATTTACCTTTCAGAGTATTTATTAAACCTTGTTGGCTCAGGTCAATTTTGTCAACCCCTTCCAAGTCTTGTTCATACACAAACTTAATAAAGCGCATGAGAGTTATGTCATTAAAAGTATAATATCTTGCGGCAGTCCTATACACCAGATCAGCCAAGTACAGTCTTTCGAACTTCTGCTCGACGGCTTGTTTAGGAACCTTGAGCTTTTCCGCAATGGCTTTAATATCTACCGGTTGATTGTTATATTGGGTGAAATAATAAATGATTTTTTTACCCAACTCTAAATCATCATCGGCATTGATATATTTTCGATTGTCCTCAAAATGAGTCTGCCAGAAACCGAAAATTTTACCGTTTTCAATCTCATAACGGATGACTCGGTCAATGGCTTTTTCATCCTCAAAGCTTTTGCCTCTACACTTAGAAGTTGCTAGGCAATATAAATAATAAGGGTGTCCTCCCACTTGGGCACTGGCATAGAGGGCAAGTTCTGGTGTAATCACCTTATCAGGGGCATAATATTTCAGGGTATTGAGTAAGAGTGCGGCCCCATCTGGAATAGATAGGGGTTTAATATATTTAAAGTCAAATCGTCCACCCAATGGCC
>Ga0233404_10000438_pt1 | contig 11399 bp, 7 predicted proteins | sample Na_oxic_2_MG_FD_179861 | JGI IMG/M metagenome (GOLD analysis project Ga0233404, IMG submission 179861) | Seawater microbial communities from Saanich Inlet, British Columbia, Canada - Na_oxic_2_MG | ecosystem: Environmental > Aquatic > Marine > Inlet | place: Canada: British Columbia | collected...
GCCAAAAAGGTACTTTCTGTTGCGGTATATAACCACTACAAGCGTTTGGAAACCAATGCCAAAAATGATGATGTAGAAATTGCTAAAAGTAATGTGCTGTTGATTGGACCAACTGGCAGTGGCAAAACTTTATTAGCTGAAACTTTGGCCCGGTTTTTAGATGTGCCCTTGGCAATGGCTGATGCGACGACACTCACGGAAGCCGGTTATGTGGGTGAAGATGTTGAACATATCATACAAAAGTTGTTGCAAAAATGTGAATATGATGTTGATAAAGCTCAGACGGCTATTATTTACATAGATGAACTTGATAAAATTTCCAGGAAATCTGAAAATCCTTCAATTACCCGAGATGTTTCCGGAGAAGGCGTACAACAAGCATTGTTAAAATTAATTGAAGGTACGGTGGCTTCCGTCCCACCACAGGGCGGTAGAAAACATCCAAAACAGGAATTTATTGCCATTGATACCACCAATATTTTATTTATTTGTGGGGGGGCCTTTGCCGGCTTAGAAAAAATTATTCGGGCACGTTCTGAAAAAAGCGGTATCGGTTTCGCAGCCGAAGTTTCAGATAAAGAAGATAAACGAAATTTAAATCAACTGCTTAATACCTTGGAGCCGGACGATTTAATTAAATATGGCTTGATTCCAGAGTTGGTTGGACGATTGCCTGTTTCCACCACACTTGAAGAATTGAATGAAGAACAATTGGTACAAATATTGACGGAACCTAAAAATGCCTTAACCAAACAGTATGCTCGCCTTTTTGAGATGGAAGGTACAGAGTTAGAATTTCGACCAGAAGCTTTACAAGCTGTGGCTAAAAAGACAATGAAAAGAAATACTGGGGCAAGGGGTTTGCGTTCAATTTTAGAACATGTTTTGTTAGATACTATGTATGAACTGCCTTCTATGAGTGATGATGTCGCTAAAGTTATCATTGAAGAGGCGGTTATTGAGGGAAAAAATCAACCACTCATTTTATATACAAATGAAAAGAAGCAGATAATGGTTAATGGTTGAAGTAGAATTAATCACTAAAATAGGTGTATTAGAAATACTATTTTTCAAAATAGTATTTCTTTAAGCTTTTTTTAAACCAAAACATTGAGTTAACCATTAACCATTAGAAATACTATTTTTAACAAAAATAGCTCTTTGTCGGGTTACGTTATCGCGCAGCGTGCGATAAGCTAACCCGATCTATCATATTTTAAAAATTAGAAGATTGAGTTAACCGTTAACCATTAACACCATGGATAAAATTTCTGAAGAAATAATAGAGGATCCACAACGAATCCTACCCGTACTCCCATTACGGGATGTTGTTGTCTATCCAAACATGGTTATTCCCTTGTTTGTAGGCAGAGACATGTCTATTTCTGCCCTAGAAAAGGCATTGGTTGAAGACAACAGACAAATTTTATTGGTTGCCCAAAAAAATGCTCAAGATAATGAACCCAAGGCGGATGATATTTATCAGATGGGTACCATTTCTAATGTTTTACAATTATTAAAATTACCTGATGGCACAATAAAGCTACTTGTTGAAGGTGAACAACGGGCTAAAATTATTAATTTCCTAAATATAAATGAAGGATTTGCTGCTAACGTCATCCCGTTATCGGTCAAAATAAATGAAGACAAAGAAATTGAAGTATTATCACGTTCCATTACATCGCAATTTGATCAATATCTCAAACTGAATAAAAAAGTACCCCCTGAAATCCTTAATTCCCTATCGGGTATTGATGATCCAAGTCGTTTAGCAGATACGATTGCCGCTCAGATAGCGGTTAAACAGGATGAAAAACAAAAAATACTGGAAATCGTTGAAGTGCAAAAACGCTTAGAACATCTGATTGGCTTAATGGAATCAGAAATTGATTTACTCAAAGTCGAAAAACGTATTCGCAAACGAGTTAAGGATCAGATGGAAAAAAGCCAACGAGAACATTATCTCAATGAGCAAATGAAGGCGATTCAAAAGGAATTAGGAGAACTAGAAGGTGTTCCCAATGACTTTGATCAACTGACTAAAAAAATTGAATCTTCTGGCATGTCGAAGGAGGCTAAAACTAAGGTTAAAGCAGAATTTAATAAACTCAAATTGATGCCGCCCATGTCTGCTGAGGCAACTGTAGTGCGTAACTACATTGATATAATGCTCAAAGTGCCCTGGAAAAAGCGTACTAAAATTTGTTGTGATATTGCCGAAGCCGAAAAAGTTTTAGAAGCAGATCATTATGGTTTGAAAAAGGTTAAAGAACGGATCTTGGAATATGTTGCGGTACAATTGCGTGTGAGTAAAATGAGAGGCCCCATTCTTTGTTTAGTCGGGCCACCTGGTGTTGGTAAAACCTCTTTAGGTCAATCTATTGCGAATGCCACTAATCGTAAATTTATACGAATGTCTTTGGGTGGTGTACGTGATGAGGCAGAAATTCGGGGGCATCGTCGTACTTATATAGGTTCATTGCCAGGTAAGATTATTTATAACTTATCCAAAGTGGGTGTCCGTAATCCCTTATTCTTATTGGATGAAGTTGATAAAATGTCAATGGATTTTCGCGGTGATCCGTCATCTGCCTTGCTAGAGGTGCTTGATCCTGAACAAAATCATAGTTTTAATGACCATTATTTAGAAGCCGATTATGATCTATCCGAAGTCATGTTTGTTGCGACGGCTAATACTTTAAATATTCCGCCGCCTTTATTAGATCGGATGGAAGTGCTTCGTTTGTCAGGATACACGGAGGATGAAAAGTTTAATATAGCCAAGCAGTACCTTATTCCTAAACAAGTTAAAAGTAATGGTCTCAAAGAAACAGAAATTAATATTGACGAAAGTGCCATTTATGATACTATTAGGTTTTATACACGCGAAGCGGGTGTTCGTAACTTAGAACGTGAAATTTCCAAAATTTGTCGCAAAGTAGTTAGGGAAATCTTGCTTAAACCTGATACCAAGGAAGTCACTGTCACATCAAGCCATCTTGATAAATATTTAAGTGTACAGCGTTTCCGTTATGGACGTGCTGATGAATTAGATCGTATTGGTCAAGCGACTGGTTTAGCTTGGACGGAAGTGGGCGGTGATTTACTTACCATTGAAGCAGTCATTATGCCGGGTAAGGGCAAATTGTCATATACTGGACAATTAGGCGATATTATGCAGGAATCTATTCAGGCTGCTATGAGCGTCGTGCGGGCACGGGCGAATCTTTTGGGAATAGAAGTTGATTTTTATCAAAAAAATGACTTACATATCCATGTGCCAGAAGGTGCAACCCCTAAAGATGGTCCAAGTGCGGGTATTGGTATGTGTACCGCTATGGTGTCAGCATTGACAAATATCCCTGTACGTGCTGATGTTGCAATGACGGGGGAAATTACTTTACGGGGTGAAGTCCTCCCAATTGGTGGCTTAAAAGAAAAATTGCTGGCTGCTTTGAGAGGGGACATACGTACAGTCCTGATTCCTAAGGAAAACAAGCGAGATTTGAAGGAGATCCCGGAAAACGTCAAAAACAACTTAGATATTAAACCGGTCAAATGGATAGAAGAAGTATTTGAGTTTGCATTACAACGGGTACCTATGCCGGGGGAAAACGTTCTTAAACCGGGTACGCTCAGCAATGATATCATTATTGGACAGAACCAGAGCATACAAACTAGCATACAAACTAATTAATGTGCTATAATTAAAAAAACTGTAGAATGGTTTATATAAGTAGGTACACATAAATTTTTTAACATTTTGAAGGTGTAAAAAATACTATTTCTTTAAAAAATTTCGTTATCAACAAGATATTGATTATTAAGAAATCCGATTTTTTGGAAAAATCGGATTTCTCATAAGTTCAACATTACCTTGACTACTACAATTTCTTTGAGAAATAGTATTTTTAAAAAGTTAAAATACTTTTTCGTACCTATAGTTTTTCAGATAAATAAGTTCACAAATGTAGGACTAATCTCTTGTGGTTGCTTCATGCAAATGAAGTTATTTTTCTGAACATCTATACAGACTTAACGCAGGAACAAATTGAACTTTTTTAGAAACCATGTTTTTTCAAAAAATTTGGTTGGATTGAAGGGAAATTTTATTTGAAAAACTAATAGTAGAAGCTCATAACGAAGTTTCACTTGACATACATTCCAGTCAGGAGTATTATACCACCACGTTTTTGGGCTTGACTTGATGGATGCCACGTTTTTAAAAACGTTATTAATGTTTAGTGGTGGACATAGTTCATCATTAACCATTAACCATTAACCATTAACCATTAATTTCGTAAAATGGAGAAAAAATGAATAAATCAGAATTAATCCAAGCAGTTGCAGATTCTGCGGATATTTCCAAAGCCGCATCGGGAAAAGCCATTGATGCCCTGATGGATAGTATCAAAGATGCTCTAGCAGAAGGTGATACTGTCACTTTAATAGGGTTTGGCACTTTTTCGGTACGTGAACGTGCTGCAAGAGTGGGACGTAATCCACGTACAGGTGAACGTCTAGAAATTAAGGCTGCTAATGTACCTGTATTTAAGCCCGGTAAGGCACTTAAAGATTCAGTAAACCAGAATGCGGCTGTTTAGTTCAGTTGGGAAAATGTCACTCTTATAGTTATCCAGAAAAGTTTTGTCCGGCAACAAATACTATTTCTTTAAGAAATAGTATTTGTTAAAAAAGCCAAATTTTATTTGGATAAATATACAAGGCGCAAAGTTGAGGGTTAAAAATAATTCGCTATTTTTGTGGAAAAATATTGATAAATTTATCTTTTTACTTTGAATTTTAAAATTTGACTTGACAACGTTTTTTTGATTTGGTAGAATACTATCAATCTTTTATAGATGGGTACAAACTAAGTTTTGGAGAATGGTTTAAAAGTCCATCAATACCCATTAAATTGTAGAGTTAGGAACGTGCATGAAATAACTTCGTCAAGTCAAAGTCAAAACCAGACCTGCCAGGTTAAAACCAAACCTGGCAGGTCAAAGGCACAACCCAGTTTTGGTTTTGATTTTGACCTGGCAGGTTTGGTTTTAACCTGCCAGCTCTGGTTTTGAAGTTGACTAAGTTATTTCATGCAGGTTCCTTAGTTTCTTGAATTGAGGTTTGGGATAATTATTTTTTCCTATAACTAAAAAATATAGTAGACAAGTTAAGATGATTGGGTGTTTAGCTCAGTTGGAAGAGCGTCGCCCTTACAAGGCGAAAGTCGGGGGTTCAAGTCCCTCAACACCCATTTTTTAAGTCATTGATTTTATTAGCTATTAATTTAAATTGATAGCAGCGATGAAAAAAAATGAAATTTTTTTGAAAAAAAGCTTGCTTTTTTGATTTAAAATGATTATAATAGATTATAGACTATTTTTATTGAGCAAATAATTTTATTTTGGAGCAGTAGCTCAGCTGGTTAGAGTATCGGCTTGTCACGCCGGAGGTCGCGGGTTCGACTCCCGTCTGCTCCGCCATTTTATCTAAAAGCGTATCTTTATTATGAAGATACGCTTTTTTTTTAACTTGATAATCATGGCAGCCTTCATATTCCTACAAAAGTAGTGAACAGTTTGTAAATCTTAAAATAAGTTCTTACGGCTAAAAATTTAAGCAGACTAAAGCCAACTAAATCAATTAGTGCCTTTTAGGGCACGGAAGCACATAGCCTCAGAATTTATTCTGAGGTTTTTTTATAACTGTAAACTACTTTTGAAGGGTGCGAAGACTGGCATCCTTCATATCGGTTAAAAAGTAGTTTACACTTTTTTTGGTATTTGCATGTTGGGCAAATCCAGGATAAAGGAAAGTGTTAACCGGGAAATGAAGAATACCTTAAGATTTAAAATTAAGATTAGATTATTTCTAAGGTAATTTCTTCAAAAGAATATACCACAGGTTTTCAAAAAATATTATTTTTAAATACTATTTCTAACACGCCTGAATGTTGATGGTGTGCTTTTTATAAAAAATCAGGCACCGCAATGAATCCCGAAAAGGGCAACCACAAGGGATTGCCCAATATTCAATGGGCATGTAAGGGCAATCCTTTATGCTTGCTCCCAACATTTTTGAAGGATGTCAAAAAAATCACCTAATAATGTTTATTGCTAACAGGTAAAAAAACATGCTACAAAATATCCGTGATGGTGCCAGAGGTTGGCTTGCTTGGGTAATTGTTGGAATTATTTCAGTACCCTTTGCATTTTGGGGAATAAATGAGTATTTTAGTCCTGCCCCAAAAACAACTATTGTTGAAGTTAATGGGGTTGAATTGGCGGAAAGAGATTTCCAACAACAAGTGAGTTTACGTAAGCGACAATTACGTTCCATGTTTCAAAATCAAAATATTGACTTATCATTCATGGAAGCGAGAATCCGACAAGAAACACTGGAACAGATGATAGAAGAAGAGGTGCTGGTACAATCCACTATGGATGCAGGTATGCGAATAGGGGATACTTTATTAGCAACTCGTATTCATAGCTTTTCCGCTTTTGCCAATGATGATGGTCAATTTTCCCAACAACGCTATGAAGAAACTTTACGTTACCAAGGTATGACTCCCACCCGCTTTGAGTGGGACGTGCGACGAGTATTGTTGACAGATCAACTGCGTGAAGGGGTGTTACGTTCCACGTTTTTGACAGATTATGATCAACAACAACGCACCCGTCTTGAAGAACAACAACGCTTCATTAGTTATTTAATTATCCCAGCGAACCGTTTTAACGATTCCATTACGATTACCGAAGCTGAAATTGAAACGTATTATAATGAACATGCTACGCAATACATGACTGCTGAAAAAGTCAGTATTGAATATGTTGAATTATCACAAGCGGATTTAATCAGCACAGAAAGTATAGATGAGGAAACGCTCAAACAACTTTATCAAGAGCGTAAAGCCTCTTTCACAATGTCAGCACAATGGAAAGCGCGGCATATTTTGCTTAAAGCCACAGCGGCAGAAGAAGAAGCGGCTTTGAAAAAAGCCCAAGAGGTGTTAGCTAAAATAAATGCAGGCGAATCTTTTGAAGACTTAGCTAAGCAATTTTCTGACGACGTGGGCAGTAAGAAAAAGGGCGGTGATTTGGGCTGGTTCGGTGCAGGTATGATGGTTAAACCGTTTGAAGAGGCTATCAAGGCTATGAAAGTCGGCGAAGTCAGTACACCTGTTAAAAGTCAGTATGGTTTTCATATTATTGAATTACTAGATGTCAAGCCGGAGGTGGTTCGTTCGTTTGCTGAAGTGCGTACTCAGTTGGAGAAAGAGCTTCAAAAAGAAGATACTGAGGCAAAATTTGAGGGGCAAGCAGAACAATTTGGTAATCTTGCTTTTGAAAATCCGAATAGTTTAGAAGTGCTGACAGAAACTTTAAATTTGGAGAACAAAAGTACCGGATTATTTGACCGTACCGGGGGTGATCAAAAAGATCAACATCCTGTCCTTTCAGAGTCTCAGGTAATTGAGGCTGCTTTTAGCGATGATGTCTTAGAAGGAGGCTATAACAGTGAGCCGATTGAAATTGGTGAGCAACATGCGGTTATATTACGTTTGAAAGATCATAAGCAGGCAAAAGCCAAACCCCTGAATGAAGTTAGACAAGAGATTGTTACCGCCATCACACGCGATAAGACGAGGGCTGAGGCGCAAAGTTTGGGCAAAACGTTACTGGATCAAATTAAACAAACAGGTGATTCCAAACCTGTGGAATCGACTGATTTAAATTGGTCACCTGCACAGTGGATTAAGCGGAAAGACACGACACTCAAGCAACCTGTGATAGTACGTGAAGCCTTTAAAATAGGACAACCTTCAGAAAATACTGCAATTTACCAGGGATTTGAATTAGATAATGGTGATTATGCGTTGGTGACGGTATTAGATGTTAAAGATGGGGTAGTTCCTCCACCTGCAACTGAGAAATCGACAACAGATGACAATCAACAAGATGAGCCGCGCCAAAAAGCTGAACAGCAACAACAACAAGCACTGGGTACAAGTGAATTTGGTCAATTGGTGTCAGGCTTAAAGGCGGATGCTGAGATTAAGGATTATTCTAAAAAATTATCAGACAGCTAAGGTGATTTCTTAGGTTTCGACAGACTTGATAGGTTTTTAACCTGTCAAGTCTAAACTACTTTCTTTCCTCAAATCAAAATGCCAATCATACGTCAAGTCGCTCAACTTGGTCATGAGGTTCTGAGATTAAAAGCGACTAAAATCGAAAAAATTACCCAACCATCAATTCAGTCCTTGATTGACGATATGTTAATTACTGTATCAGATACCGATGGTGTGGGCATCGCAGCCCCGCAAGTTTATGAATCTCTACAGATATTTGTTATCGCTTCCTGCCCTAATTCAAGATACCCTAACGCACCGAATATAGAGCCAACTGCTATTATTAACCCAGAAATATTATGGGTTTCTGAGGAACAAAATAAAGCGTGGGAAGGATGTTTAAGCGTTCCAACCATACGCGGTTTGGTACCAAGATATAAAAGTATCCGAGCAAAATATACGACTAGAGATAACACCAGTAAAGAGCTTGTGTTTAGTGATTTTATTGCTCGAATCTTTCAACATGAATATGATCATCTGAATGGTATATCTTTTCTTGATCGTTTAGACAGTACAAAAGATATTATGACTGAAAGGGAATTTAATAGGTTGATTGACAAAGCGACTTGAATTTCACGAAAGTTTTAAAAGGTGATTTTGTTATTTCAGATATGAGGGGCTGTAGGGGCGAACACGCAGGTTCGTCCTAGCTTAACTCAATATCATGACTTAAGTGCTGGAATACGTTTAAAGTTTTAGACAATCAAAATGGACTGGATTGTAAATCCCATTCTGCAACATATACATATGTAGGGGCAATCCTTTGTGGTTGCCGTCCTTCAAAAAAAACATAACTTGGAATTTCATAATGGGCGAAACAACAATGCGAATTAATGGTTGAAAAATCCTTTTAAAATCTTATGGTTAAAATTGATGATATTGGGTGATGCCCTGAGTTGGTTTTCTTAGCCATTATTTTTAGTAGATACACAAATTTCAACTCTTAATTCGCATAACAAAATGCCGAAATATATACCCCGGTCAATTCGATACAAGGTCAAGAAAATTTATTTCTTTTTGAATGAACAACTGTTATCAACTTCGGTTAGCCGTGTGCGTCAACCTACCCCGTCTCTTTTCAACTGGATTCAAGAAAAAACTCACATTCAAGTTGCCTCTAAAGTCCGTTCTTCTAAAGGTTTAATGGTTCATATCTTTGGGAGATTGGCTGCTGCTTTATTTTTATTAGCTTTTAACTCTTAATTCGCATCATCAATCTCTTTTAAACGCGCTGCCGGCATTGTTTGTGATCGTGTAGTCTTCATATGGGCTGTTAAATCTGTCATGATTTTGCCAATTTTGGGACCTGTGAATAGCCACTGATGAAATCGGTGGAACATCATAAAGGCTCCAAATTATACTTAGGAATGTGGATTTAATAAAATCCAAAACTAAACCTGACAGGTTTTGAAAACCTGTCAGGTTTGATAATTCAAATTTTGGAGTTATTAAATCCTCACTCCTTAGCACGGGCATAAACTTAACTTTTTAAATGAGAAGTAGCAACCAAAACACGCTGCCCACCATTACAATTGTTAGTATTTTGGTGGGTAAAAAAACACTGTGGGCCTAAAAGTTTAAATTATGCCCGTGTACAGTATATCGGTCATTTTTGACAGATTTCACACCCCAGTCTTTATCTCAGCCGTAATTCAATTAAGCGTCCTATTAACCATAACATGTCAGACAGGCGGTTGAGGTAAGGTAGAATGTTTGAGTCGATTTTTTCACCTGATTCTGTTAAACGGACGATACAACGTTCAGCGCGGCGACAAACAGTTCGTACCATATCAAAGGCGGCTGAAGCGGTATGTTCACCTGGTAGGCTCCAGTCAAATACTATCCCCTTAATCTTTTCAATACGGCGAACGTGTGCCGTCAGTGCGTCAACCCTATCGCTCGTGATTGGGGGGACTTGTTTTTGACTATGAGGCAGGGTTGCTAAAGAGGAACCAATGATAAATAATTCACGTTGAATGGTTTTGACCAGTTGACATACTTCAGCATCATCGCAAAAAGAACGAGCCAATCCCATTACGGAATTTAATTCGTCAATGGTACCACCTGCTTCAACACGTAGATGACTTTTTGAAATACGGATACCACCAATAAGTCCAGTTTGTCCACAATCACCGCTTTGAGTTGAAATACTTGCCATAATGATGTAAATTTAAATTTTAATAGACATTATCAAAAATAGACATTATATACTCTTTGCTGTAACAAACTTAACTTTTTTTCAATGAGGCAGGTAGGCAAGAAAAAGACTTAAGGGGGGGGCTTACATAAAAGTTTAAGTTATGCCCGCGTGTAGTATAGCGATTTAATTTAAGTGCTTAACTTCATTAGTTTTACAAAAATAGAAATTTTAAGTAAATCAATGGGTTACATTATAATAATTAATAACTATAAGGATTAGATAATTGTTATGGCTCAACCGATTTTTTTGAAATTCATAGGGCTAAAAATAATCTGGAAATTCAGTGAAATCATGAATCAATTAAATGAAAGACGGTGCATCTGAGCGTGACCAGCACTCAATGCACCTAACCACAATCAAAAACTAGGTAGGATTAATTTTAATTATGGTTGCTTATAACCTAGCAAAATGAATACCAGTTTTTTTAAAGGCTTGACAATTCGTACTTTTTAACTGAGTCACCCACCAATGATTTCTTAACATTAGTAAACTTTATGGTAACTATACTTGACACTGTCATAATTTGCGCTTTTGAAAAGGGTGCAGTTCCTCTCATCTCCAAAAAGCTAAATATTTATATACTTCAATAAGTTATATTTATTGTGTAAAAAACGCGAAAACAAATAACTAATTGATTTTCAATGACTTTTAATTTTATGGGAGACAGGAGGAACTGCACCCTTTTGAAAAGACCTGCCAGGTTTTTAAAACCTGGCAGGTCTCTCAAACCGAAAAGCTCAATTTATGGCGGTGCTTAGTATATTTAGGTATAAAATGATGCAGGACGCGGTTTGCAACCCGTCCGTCACATTTGAGCTATAGACGTTCAGAAAAATAACTTCCGAAAAACCTGACAGGTTTCCAAAACCTGTCAGGTTTAGCGTGTGAAATTATTTTTCTGAAAAACTATACGTGCAAATACTTATACCTAAAAGTGACAATTAGTTTATAAAATTATAAAAATATCAATGAGTTATAAAAATTTACATTCACTGACTTAAAAATATTTTTTGTACGATTTTCAATCAGTTACAATCTAATTGCCACTTTTAGGTTATATTA
>Ga0233404_10000440_pt1 | contig 11368 bp, 7 predicted proteins | sample Na_oxic_2_MG_FD_179861 | JGI IMG/M metagenome (GOLD analysis project Ga0233404, IMG submission 179861) | Seawater microbial communities from Saanich Inlet, British Columbia, Canada - Na_oxic_2_MG | ecosystem: Environmental > Aquatic > Marine > Inlet | place: Canada: British Columbia | collected...
GGGCAGCACGTTCTTGGGCAGTCATAAATAAACGTTGCAAACCCTGAGCCCTGACCGATTGGGAAAAAATAATTAGTAATAAGAATAATAAATAAGCTAGTCGATAAGACATAATTTAACTCTTAGGTGATTTCAAAAAAATGAATATTGCTTTTTGGAGTCCAAACCTTTAGATTTGGACATGATCAAAATACCGAGTACCAAATCTGAAGGTTTGGATTTCATAATATTTTAGGAAATCCGTTACTTGCCTTTGTCAATTAAAGAAACGTACCAAGCCAAGACACAATTTGCACTAAAGTAAGGCTTGGAAACATCCTTAATATTGATGTCATCACGGTTTCGTTTGATGTCACAGTTTTGCAGATTGAATATGCCCGCCAATTTCTGAAATTCGATTGTTTCTATTGATTTTAGCACATCTCCTTCATGTAACACGCCTAGTTTTAAATTTATTTCTCTCTTATATATTTTAAATTCGGATTCTTGATACCCGGGGATGGTATATCGTTTTTGATCTGAAAAATCGTAGTCACTGGCTTGTTTAAATAGTGGCAATTGAGAGAGGATGGTACGGAGTTCATTTGAGGTTTTCAGGTATTGTTCTTGTAGAGTTAACCGGGTGCCATTGATTAAAAATCCATCACTTTTTAACTGGTTAAATTTTTTCAAGTATAAGTTGTTGACAACTTCTAAAGTTTCTTGGAGTCGCGAATATTGGCTTTCTACCCCACCAAAATCATTACGTTGTTTCAGTTCCCATGCAGTCATGTGATTATAGTATTGGTAACTAGCTAATACAGCAACAATTCCCATAATGAGACTTAAACCAAATATAATCAAGGCACTAAGTAAAACTGACCAATCAATCATTGTGGTTTTTTCTTCAATTTTTTTTGGCATGGCTATGCTTAATGAGAATATCTATAACAAAAGGGGCTTTACCAATTTCAGATTGTGAGCCAATTTGCCCTTGGAATTTTTGGGTGGAATCATAAGGTGATAGCAAAACGTTGATTTGCCAAAAATCATTACGTGGTTGGCGCAAGTCTGCTACGAATTTATTAAATGTGCGTAAAGCTTTTAAATAATCACCTCTGAAGGGATGGATTTTACCATGTAGTCTCATTCCTTCAACAAAGTTCTTAGTTGGATCAATTTCATCTACCGGATTGTTTGGCTCTGTCACCACTTTTCCTTTTTTCGTCTTGGTAGATTTTGAGTAGGGTTGAAAAATTTTCAAAGGAGAATTGCCAATGCCCCATTCCAGCCGTTGGAGAAATAAGTTTTGATGACGATTCAAAACCTGACTAAGTTTTTCCAATGCTGGGCGGGGTAAAATGTGGTACGCCTTAAGATAATCGCCACTATCAACGATAGTACGGAGTAGCACAATATCAATTGGTAATTGTGGTACCTTTTGATACAACTCCTTTAATTCTACTTCACGTTGTCGTTTTTTCTCAATAACTTTTTGCCCATTTTGCTCAATGGCAGCAACACTTTTGTAGATTGTTAAACTTGTTATCCCCGCACCTACCAACAATAGTACCGATATAAAATAGAGTCCCATACGCAAGTGACGATATAAAAAATAACGAATATCTGCAACTTTGGCATAATGGTTTTTAGTGTACCAACTGCGTGACAATTGAAACGCAACAAAATCACATAAGTATAAAGCCTTTTCCTCTTTTTCCCCTTTCCTCTTTGCAATTTCCCCAGTTCGTAAACCTAACCGGCGAGCAAAATCGTGGTTATCAAGAATACGGATATTTAGATCAGAAAAACTACCGCTTAAAGATTGATTTAGGGCTTCAAGTAAACCACCTTCACTTAAAATTATGGTTGATAATGGTGCCGGCTCGGTTTGCGGTAACATCCGGGAATTGGTTAAGAAATGTTGAGTTGTAACAATTTGTTTTAAAACATAATCAGCATACTCTTGAGGATTGTGAGTGTTTAAGGGAATTAATCGACTAAATTGTAATTTCTGTTTGACAAAAAAACTTTGGCGTAGCCCGGCAGGATTGTGGGGACTTATTTGTGGCGTATGGGCGACTAATAAGGTATAGGGTGCTTTGGGTAAATGTTTGAGTAGGCGTTGGCTCAATAGTGGTAGGGAATAAATACCAACTAGTGGCACCTTATGGGTAATGATTAAATCCAACCAAGGTTGTAATAAATCCGGCTTATTGAGAGCCGTAAATAACATCTGATCATCTTTGCGCCCTTTAGTTTCACGTCCTTGGATAATTCCATAGGTATAAGTGGTGTTCTCAAACAAGCGTTTTTTTCTATGGGCTATGGCATCGTAACGATCCTTACCAAATACATGGGGTAGCAACGCGGTTTGATATTCTTCTTGGGTACTATCAATGAGCCAGTAGATTGGCGTTTTGGGATCGTCAGTTAAATAATTAACAAATTCAGCGTCGTCAGTGGTTTGAAAACGTTGAACCTTTGTTAAGATTTTACCTTTAACCCGGAACGCTAATAATTCATAATCGGATAGGTAGAGAATTCTTTTCATAAAAATCCTAAGCTATAGACTTTCAGAAAAATGTTTGGAGCCAAACCTCCGAGGTTTCCAAAACCTCGGAGGTTTTTTTTGGAGCCAAACCGAGGTTTTTTCGTGAAATTATTTATCTGAACGTCTATATGATTTAATGATTACATGATTACTATGAATGCTATAGAATATAAGAGGTATTCATAATTCATAATTTACAATTTACAATTATTTATTCCTCTATTTGTTTGTAGGGTTCACTTATAGTACCCTTTTAATTGACTTTATTTTATATTCTTTTACAAAAAAAACGGTTTATCAATCCTTTCCAAAAATAAGCCCTATACATGCGCATAGAAGTTGTGGCAAGTAAGCGGTTCGGTATAAAAAGTCATACCGGTAATACTTGAAAACTTATAGCTTTATCTAATAGACGAAAACCAAGTCTGGGGCGAGAACCAAGCTCTTTTATAAAGCTATATTAAGCGGCATGAGCTTGCTCATGCCTTTGAGAGGCACCTCCACCCAATGTCTGGGTGCTATTGTTAACATTGGTTAACATAAAAGTGTCGGACTACCGAAGTTCCTTACTTAATTGGATAACTAATCTGAAAGACAACACCTTTGCTAGAGGTACTCTCACAAGTAATTGTTCCCTGCAATTGGGTGATGATAATATTATAACAAATATACATCCCCAAGCCACTACCACCATGAGCGCGATTAGTGGTAAAAAACGGCTCAAAGATTTTTGCCAGATTTTCCGGCGCAATACCTTTGCCGTTGTCAGAATATTCTAAATGTAAACGCTCGAAATCAAGTTGCACCTTTATGTTGATGGAACCCGCATTTTTGCCTTTCTCAAAACCGTGTATGAGGCTATTGATGAGTAAGTTAGTCAGGATTTGTTCCAACGCACCAGGTAAGCTCTTTACCTTTAACGCTTTTGGACAATCAACCGAAATTTCAATGTCGGTTTGTTTGAAGCGATTATGCAATGTGTTAATCGTGTCGTTAATCACTTCATGGACATCAAATTTTCTGACTTCATCATAGGTTTGATCCACCGCAGTGCGCTTGAAACTGGTGACTAGTTTAGCAGCGCGTTCTAAATTGGATAAAGTCAAATTGAAGCCTTTATCAACCGTGTTTAATGCGGATAACAATTCATCCACATCGACTTCTTCTTGTTCCATTAAGCTATTAATTTTTTTTACTTCTCCTTGCAAAACCGAAGCACTACCAATCGCAACACCCAACGGGGTATTTAATTCATGAGCAAAACCGGCCACCAGTCGCCCAAGTGAGGCCATTTTTTCGCTTTGTACCAATTCTTGGCGAGTTTGTGTCAATTCTTCTATCTTGGCATGTAACTGAGCCGTTCTTTCCGCAACCTTTTTTTGCATGGTACGCAGACGAATCTGCGTTTTGACACGAGCCAAGACTTCATCAGAATCAAACGGTTTAGTAATGTAATCAATACCACCGATACTAAAGGCTTTGACCTTGTCCATTGTTTCTGTGATGGCACTGATGAAGATGACCGGAACCTCGCGGCTACGCTCCAATGTTTTTAATTGGCGGCAGACTTCGTAACCATCTAAATCGGGCATCATAATATCTAACAGAATTAAATCGGGTAAAGTTTTCTCAACACTTCTAAGTGCCATACTGCCATTCGGTGCCGGTCGAACTTTATAACCATTCTCCTTGAGGAGCTGAGTCAGCATCTGTAGATTAGCCGGTGTATCATCAACAACTAAGATATCTCCTTTCACTTGATTATCTGTCATTTTCCATTATTTCCTTTATCGAATTCATCAAGCAAAGCCACCAATTTATCAAATTCAAAATGATCTGATAATGTTTGTAAACGAGCGGCTAGTTGCACATCAAGTTCTTGAACTTTACCAATAATAGCCGTCGTTTCTTCCATATCTAGGCTAATAACCGCTTGATGTAATTCTATTCGTAATGCGTCTGGTAAAATAGCTAAATCATTTATATTTAAAGCTGCACTCGTTATTGTCGGGTCATCAGTTACAACCGGTTGTTCTTCATATTGGTAGCGCATTCCTAAATGTCGGCCCATGATATCGAAGATTTCCGTCTCCCGGTAAGGTTTGCGTAAAAATTCATCGCAACCAGAGGCAAGTACTTTTTCTTTCTCTTCATCAAAAGCACTGGCCGTCACGGCAATGATCTTGATGGACGGTGTCTGAGCTGCCTCAGTGGCTTTAATTCGTCTAGTTGCTTCATAGCCGCTCATCACCGGCATTCGCATATCCATCCAAATCAGATGCGGTTGCCATTGTTTGAATATCTCCACCGCTTCTTGACCATTGGCCGCTTCCTGTAATTCAGTTAATCCGATTGCAAGTAGCAGTTTTTTCAGGAGTAGACGATTTTCTAATTTATCATCAACAATGAGGAGGCGATAAATGGGTTGGCCGGATTCAAGGCCAATAATTCGGTTGTGGCTTTGTCGAGATATAACATCTACTTTATCCACCACCTCCAGCGGAATGTTGAATTTAAACAATGAGCCTTTTCCCAATTCGCTCATCACGCTGATATCACCCCCCATGAGTTGGACAAAACGGCGAGTAATAGCTAAACCTAGTCCCGTGCCTTCGGCAACACCTTTACTACTGCTTACTTGGACAAAAGCGTCAAATACCGTTTTCAGTTCTTCAGTTCCGATGCCTAACCCACTGTCTTCAACTTCCACAGACAAACGGTATTCGGCCTTATTATCAGAGGTACTTGCTATTTCATTGCCGTTAACGCGAAGTGCCATTCCACCCTCTTCGGTGTACTTGATGGCATTGCCTAGTAGGTTAATCAGCACTTGGCGCAATTTACTTAAATCGGTTCTGACATAACGTACTAACTCCGGATTATTTTCCCAAGTGAATAGCAAGTTTTTCTTTTCAGCCCGAATACGCATCATTTCCGCAATATCTTTGAGCGTCTGATGTAAATCAAAACTGTCTTTATCCAGCGTCATTCGCCCAGCTTCGATTTTGGACATATCCAACACATCGTTAATCAGTGCCAGCAAATGTTCACCACTGCGTTCAATGATGCCAAGGTTATCCAGCGAAGCTGGAGTAAGTGCCGGATCACGGTTCATCAACTGTGAAAAACCAAGAATAGCATTGAGTGGTGTACGTAATTCATGGCTCATATTGGCGAGGAACTGGCTTTTGGATCGATTAGCTGTTTCAGCCACTTCTTTGGCAGTTTGTAATTCAGAATTGGCTGTCGCGAGTTCCGCAGTTCGATCTTTCACGCGTTGCTCAAGCGTTTCATTCAATTGGCGGATTTCATTTTCGGCCCGTTGACGTTCGGTAATTTCCAATTTCAGATCTTCGTTGGCATGATTTAATTGCAAAGTTCTGTCGGCCACTTTTTGACGTAAAGAAATTTGCCAGAGATATGAAACGAATCCAGCAACGAGTAAAGTCGCTAAAAATACAGCCAAATATTGAATAATTTGCTGGAGTAATTTACCCTTTTCCAATACCACAAACCATTTCTGTTGGAGTCTTTCAAGGGTACCATTGGCGATAACGATGGAAAGGCCTTCATTCAAAATGGCAAGCAGTTCTTTGTCACCTTCCTGAACCGCAAAGCAAAATTGTTGCTTAAAATCTAGAAGAGGAGGGCCTACCGATTCAAGATCATCAATCCCTAGATCATGGAGAAGTTGCAACCCCATCAGCTTCTGCACTATCACGGCATCATGTTTGCCTTTAGCAAGTAAAAGCATAGCTTCTTTGTAACTATCCGTCAAAATGACCTTGGAGGTCACGTTGTCTCTGGTGACATATTCATGAGCATTATCACCTTTCATTACAATGACTTCTTTGTCATGCAAGTCGGCAACAGTGTTGATACGGCTATCCCCTTTACGTCTAATGATAGCCCCATGCAAAGTCAAATAAGCCAGCGTAAAGTCATAAACGGCTTCTCGTTCTGGCGTTCTTCCCACCAATGGCAACACTTGAATGCGCCCCTCCACTAAATCTTGTTTGATCTCACTCCAAGGCGCAACCTTAAAGGTGACTTCTCTGCCAATAGCTTTGATCGTTTCTCGGAGCAACTCGACAGAAAACCCATCGGCTTTGCCATCAGAATTAACAACCGCTAAAGGTGGGTAATCCGGCTCGCTGGCCGAAATTATTGGAGGCAGTGACTGGAATTCTTCTGCTACCAAAACGCCGTGATAAGTTGATATAATAAAAACTAAAATCATGAATAATATCGATCTTAGTTGTTGGTTATCAATTGATGAATATTTAATCATATTTAAATTAATTCCTAAATAGAATTTACGCATTAATAGAGGAAAAATTTTATGAGAGCTTTTAAACACAAGGCATTCAAAATTTTGGATAAGCCGTTTTTAGGCAATTTTCATATAATTATTCATTTTTAGATATTTATTAATTAATTGATATTTAATCGCAAAAACATAAAAATGAGTTTGTCAAGGCGTAAGTCCTATTAAAGCATAAAAACCTGCCAAATATTTAAAACTTGGCAGATTTTCATTAAAAATGGTAAGACATGTTAATATTAAACATTTTTTCCCATGTTGCATTTGAATCCCCTAATGCAAAAGCACGACCCATATGTGAACCAACATAAGGCATATTTTTACCAGCAATAAATTCAACAAAAGTGGAAACTGGTCCCGTTTTAATGATACAACCAAGAATATTCAAGTGAGAGTCTTCAAACTTATCTTCTTCTTTGAAGATAACACCGTAGTCATTGAAAAAAGTCAGCGATTTAACCAGCCGCCCATTAATCGGCACGTTATAAGCAACGTTAGCAACCGCTAAAGTGCCTTCGGCCGCAACGGGATAGGCATCACCCAACCCCCCCATTAAAATTGTTTTATTACTGACACCGACCGGATTTCTAGGGTCATATTGGTACTTGGCGAGTTCCAATTTTAGGTTGAAATTGCCATACTGTCCCACTAAATGAATATCCCCAGCCCAATGATCACCAGTGTCATCTGTCACACTATTGTATAGTTGACCATATTCACCGGAAAAGCCAATTTCCGTACTACCAAACGAGCCATGTTGAATGGTGTAAGCAAGACGCGCATTCAACTGGTTTGTCTCTTCATTGGCTTGTTCATCCTGAGTCACTACGTCATAAAAGTAGCGTTCATGTTTGCTCGGATTACCCCATTCAGCATTCTTAAAAAATGCCAATTGCAAATTAAAGGGTTTTGGATCATATATCCATTTCACCCCTAAATCATGATCACCTTCTAAGCCAATGTAGTGGTTAATTCCCCACCACCAACTGTTAGAGGCAAACGGTAGAATGCCAAAAGGCACTTGGGTAACCCCTACTTGGACTTGACTTATATCCGAAAAGTCATAACCGATCCAACCATGATAAAGTATATCCATGTAACTAAACCATATATAGCTAGTAGATAGGGAAAAATCGCCATGCCTCGCGTCAAGATTTAAGGTAAGGCTATCAAAACCGGTGTCGCCAACCTTTGTCCCACTTGCTTTTGCGAAATCTCTATAGGTGTAGTTAAAACCAAAAACGCCACCAAGCGTCAGCCCATCCGCTTTTTTCTCGTTTAGGGAAAAATCATCCGTCGTTGTTGCTGGCAGCGGACTAGTTTGCCTTTGTTGCGTGGTTTTAAGTTCATCCAACTTTTGTTCTAAGACTTTGAGCTGATTTTTCAGACGGCTCATTTCTTTTTGCAATGCTGCTGCGTCCGTATCGGCTAACAAAGAAGTGGCTGAAAAACCTAATCCAATGGATAAAGCATACGCCACCGATTTTCTAATTTTTCGTACCAAGTTCGGCTGAAACGAATAATTGTAATACCTTCTCGAATTAAAGAACAATTTTAGTTCTCCTTTATGGAATATAGACGTTCAGAAAAATAGTTGACATCAAACCTCAGAGGTTTTGAAAACCTCTGAGGTTTTTAAGTAAGTGAATTTATTTATCTATCTGAAAAACTATAGTAAATCCGATTTTTGAAAAAAATCGGATTTCTTTGACGTTTTAAAAAATTAAAATTAAATAAATAACAATAGGTTAGCAATTTACACCAAAACTGTTCCATTCATTCTTGTTTCAATATTGTAATTCACCATTATCTACGTGGCGAAGAACTAAATCCAGCAATCGTATCGTAAATTGGTCCAAGTACCGACATGATAACCCAGCCAAGTAATAAACCTAACACAACTATCATAATCGGCTCAATGAGAGTTTGGAGTTTGTCAATGGATTCTTTAACTTCACGGTTATAAAAATAACTAACGTTTGCTAAAGCATTATCCAATTCACCAGTGCTTTCACCGACAGCAACCATGCGTAAAACTAATGGTGGAAATAAATGCACCCGTTCAAAACTTTCACTGATACTCACCCCCTCAGCAATATTATCGCTAACTTGCTGTAAAGCTTTTTCAACCATGAGATTACCTGCCAGCTTTTTGCAAATCTGCAAACTATCAAGCACAGTGATGCCGGATTTATATAATAGCGAAAAAAAGGTGGCAAAACGTGCCAAAATTAATTTTTCCAAAATTGGCCCAATAATCCAGACACGCAATTTCAAGTAATCAATAGTTATATGAAAACTAGGACTGGTTTGCATGGCAACATTGAGTAATATAAATATTGCCACTGGTATTGCTAGGATAATATACCAGTAATTAACAAACGCATCAGAGACAGCAATCAAAATCCGGGTATGAAGAGGCAGTTCAGCACCAACGCTTTTAACAAGGGTAACCAATTGCGGCACAAGATATATCATTAAAAAAAATGTCGCTATCAAAATAACGGTTCCTAAGAAAGCCGGATACATTAATAATCTCTTAGTTTTAGCTATTATTTCATCTTGCCATTTTAGTGTCTCTGTCAAATGCTGAAATACGATATGAAGATTACCACTTTCTTCCCCACTGCGAATGAGAGTAGTAAATACTTGATCAAAAGTATCCGGAAACTCTGCCATCGCCCCTGACAAACGCATTCCACCTTCAATACTTTCAATTAAACTTGATACTACCTCACGAAAACGTGATTGGGAAAGGCTATCACGCAAATCGCTAAAACCATCAAGTAATGGCACCCCAGCCCGAGTTAAATTTTCCATGTGAAAGCAAAAAGTAATCAACTCCTGGCGGGTAACTTTACCAACCTGAAAATTACGCGATTTTTTAGTGCGGTAATGGATAATATCCAGCTCCATGCGTTCCAAACGTAGTTCTAAGTCATTGATATTATTAGCACTCAATTGTCCTTGAACAATACGCCCATCTTTATCCATCGCCTTATAGAAAAATTGTTGAGACATATATTTAATGGTGAATGGTGAATGGTGAATGGTGAATGAATTTAATGGTGAATGGTGAATTATGAATGAATATCCTAAATGATTTGCTGGGCTTCCCGGGGTTTGCAACCCCGTCCGTAACGTTTTAAACCGGTACCTTCATAATGGCATCAAACGTTTAGTATGGTATTAGCCCTATCCGGCAAAAAGCATCAAACATTTCGGACGAAGTTGTAAACTCCATCCGGCAAACTAATACATTCATTCACCATTCACCATTAATAATTCACCATTAATATTCAATATACCGAATTCTCTCCATCTGGACAACGCTTAAAACGCTTATAACTCCATTGATATTGAGCTGGGCAATTTTGTACGCACTGTTCCACCCCTTGATTGAGAGCACTAACTGCAATTTCCAAATTAGCGGCGGCAATATTTGGCGCAGCCGGTAAAAAATGGAGGTGAAAACCTTGCCCGTGTGGTAAACGTTCCGCATAAGTAAAAATCACCGTGGCTCCGGTTTTATGGGCTAAACGAGATACTATGGTAATTGTATAAGCCGGGATATCGAAAAATGGGGCAAAAATACCGCTACCCGTTCCACTTGGTACTTGATCCGGTAAAATGCCGGCAATTTGTCCGCATCGCAACGCCTGATATAGAGCCCGTATTCCAGCCGAATCCGTTGCCACCAAACGTCCACCGCCACGGGAGCGGGCGGCATGAATAAAATCATGCAAACCAACCAACTTAGGGGGGCGATACCAACCAGTCATAGTATAATGCGCCGACACATATAATCCCATCATTTCCCATGCGCCCAAATGTGGAGTAAGAAGTATCACCCCCTTCCCAAGTTTCAATGCTTGTTGCAAACATTCTTCCCCCGCCACACTACGCACTAATCCCAACACCCGCTCAACTCGCCATAACCACAATGCTCCCAACTCGCTAAAAGCTTTACACGTTTCAATTAAACTTTGCGTAACTAAAACATCTTGGGCAGTGGGGGGTAGGTGGGGAAAAGCCATGCAAATGTTAATACGAGTTACTTGAGTCATGCGTAACTTTGGCAGTTGTGCCACAAGTTGCCCCAACAATGTGGCGATACCATGCACCGTGCGAAAAGGCAATAAGGCAAAAAGATGCAGTAATCCTTTGATAAATAATACTCGCATTGATAATCTTAAACCGGTAGTGATGGAGTTCTGTGCTTTGTTGCTTCGTACAAAGCACAGAACTCCAATATCAGCATTTAGGAACATGCATGAAATAACTTAGGAAACGTAAGGGTTTGCGCGTGGGATTACCCCTACAAATCATTATGTTACGTAGGGGCAATCCTTTATGGTTGCCCTAATTATTTTGTGCACGTTCCTTAATTTTCATCTGGCGGTGATTTCGTTAAATGCTGTTGCATACTGTATAGGCTTTTTAGTAATAGCAACAACGGAAAAGTGCCATGCATAACTAAATCAAAAATGTCGATAGGGCGACTTAAAGTA
>Ga0233404_10000441_pt1 | contig 11365 bp, 7 predicted proteins | sample Na_oxic_2_MG_FD_179861 | JGI IMG/M metagenome (GOLD analysis project Ga0233404, IMG submission 179861) | Seawater microbial communities from Saanich Inlet, British Columbia, Canada - Na_oxic_2_MG | ecosystem: Environmental > Aquatic > Marine > Inlet | place: Canada: British Columbia | collected...
AAATCATTATCCATTTTCATATTATCTTCCAAATCTTGTAATAATGCCTGGAATTTTCGTTTTCCTAATTCAATTCGTAAGACTTCCATTATAAATATATTCTGTTGGATATTATAATTTATGTCTTCTCTATATTCATTTTTAAACCACCATAATTTTATGTCTTGTAAAATTTCTAAAATTAAATATATCAAAAATTGTATTCTATAATTATTTATTTTTATTTTAGTAAATGTTTGTCGTTTAATATGCTTATAAAATTTTAATTCGCTTTTATGGTTTGTTTTGCTTTCCCAATTTTCTTTACTTACAATATTTTCAAAGAGCCTATAAAAAATCAAACCTTTTATGTCTGCTTGTAATTTATTTTCGTTTATAATTAATGATGTTTTCTGTAATTTTCTGTCGTGTTTTAGCGGTAATATAATTTCATAAAGCTCTCGTTTAAACATATATTTATTAATAATTGACCAATTAAAATCACTACGTCTGTTGTATTCTTTTTCAGGCGTGTAGTTGGGTATTTTTAATAATTCAGAGTTAAAAATTATTGTATTTCCACCCCGATAAATAGATGCTTTGTTTGTGATATTACCTATTGTTTCAGGTTCAAAAGTTAGTTTTCTAAAAACATTAACTCCGCTTGATAATAATGTTGTTTCTTTTAGAAAATTTTTAAATGCCTCAAAATTTGTCTGTTCTTGTGAATTTTGATAATAAGGATATTCAAGGTGTTGGAAATACTTGTTTGAAAGATCGTAATAAAACTCTTTTCGCTCAATATTCTTTTTTTGTAATAAATTTAATTCAAATTTTTCTTTTGGATTGCAACTGACAAAATATGTCAAATTGTAATAAAAATCAATAAGTTGAGTGCGTAAAGTGCTTAAAAATGGTAGTGGTGGTGCATCAGATATTTGACCAAACATAGCATCAATTCCGATATTTGATTTTTCAGAAATAATTTTAAAATAATTCGGTATTATAATTTCATTTTGAGTATCAAATTTGAATAAATGATCATCATCTATTATCCACGAAATATAATCTTTGCCAAATATCTTATTTCCTTTTTCATATACTTTTTGTTGTAGAAAAGTTCTATTTTCTGCAATAGAACGACCGCTTGAAATATTATTAATCAATTCAATATTTAGATTTTTCTTTGAAACAAAGTAATTAATGATTGGTCTTATCTCATATTCATTACTTGTATTTTCTAAAATTAAAAATCTATAATCGCTTAAATGCTTTCCGTATTTTTGATATAAGTTTAAAAATGATTTGAATAATTCAGTCAAATTTCCAGCATTATCTGAAATTGTTCCAATTATTAAATTAAATGGTTTAACGATTTCTTTTTTAGCCGTTTTTTTGATCGGAATATTACGTTTTTTTGCTGAATCTGAAAGAGTATAATTAAAAAGTTTTTTTGCTCTGCTTAATGATTTTTCTTGTAATTCTTTTGAAAATTGATGTAAATATTTACGATAAAACAGATCTAAACCTTGTTTTTTATTACTTGGAATTGTTGTTACACGATTTTCAGAAGTGGCAAAATGATTAACTAAACACTTATCAACAAAAACTATTTTTTTTGAGGTTCTAATTCTTTCGTATTCAATTAATCTTATTGCTAAATCTCTATCAGTCGCACTTTTTAAACTTTCGTCAAAACCACCAATAGTCCAAAAAGTTTTTAATTCAATGAATAGATTACTTCCTTGCAATCCTGGATTTCCAATAAAGAAACTATCTTTTGTAAATTTATCTCTACTAGCTTTTATTTCAATCGTCTTTTCCTTTTCTATTCTCAAAAAACCTGAAACAGAAGCTATGGTTTTAATATTTTTTAGTTTTCCATTGATTAGTTTTTTCTCTGGTTTGTTTACACTTTTAAATAGTGTTTCTAAATAATTTGTTTTCCATTCATCATCATCATCAAGAAAGGCGAGAAAAAAGTTTCTGTTTGAATAACGCAAAGCATTGAATGCTCCAGAATTCCACGCACCAGTGCCTGAAAATTCTTTTGTTCGTGTGTTTTGAATTAGCTTTGTATGAAAAAAATTATCAAATTTTAAATTGTGAGTTTGTTTTTGTTGTTTAAAACTATCAAATTTAGGTTTTAATATTTTCTCCCTTAAAGTTTTAATTACTTTACCAATTTTGAAATACTCATCTGAATGTTGATTATCGTCTTTCATTGGATTATCATCAACTATATAAATCTGATGCGGATTTATATTAATTTGCTCATATACAGATTTCAGCGAACGTTCTAATAATAAATTTGTTCTTGCAAAACTGGTTGCAATTATTACAATTATCGGGTCTGTTTCTTTAAATTTATTCATATTACACCTAAAAGTGGCAACTGTTTTGTAAAATTACAATAATAACAATAGGTTATAAGATTTTGTCTTCACCTAGCTAAAATATTTTTTATCTCTTATTTTCAATAAACTACAATCTAATTGCAATTTTTAGGTTACATTATTATTCTACCAATGCAATAATTATTGTATTGGTCGTGTGTAATTGATAAAGCATACTTATAACCTGCATCTTTGCAATACTTTTGTATTGTGTTATCATTTTTCCCTTCTGGATAACAAAATGTATCTACTCTTTTTTCAATTAAATCTTCAATTATTATTTTTGATTTAAGTGTCTCTTTTTTACTATCTCTTTTATGGTATGTTAAAAACCTATGAGTCATACCGTGACTGGTTATTTCAAATAATTTTGACAATTCAATTACTTCCTTTTTATTTAAGAATGTTTTGTGTAATATATTTGAAATATCACTAAACTGTCTATTTAATTCTAGCAATTTATTAGGTTTTAATTTTGCTAAAACTAATTTTATTGTCTCAATACTGCAATTATTATCAAGTCTAATAAAATGGCAAAATTTATTTATTTTACCTTGCCTTATCATTTCATAAACAATGTCCATTCCCGTGTACTGATTATTAATTGAATTATTTACGTTTATTGAAAATGAGGCATCATTATAATTAAGCTCATATTTATTTTTTAATAATGTTGCAACTTTTAAATGCTCTTTAAAACCGTCATCAAAACTTAAATGAAAGTAGTTGTTTGAACTAATGCTTTGTTCAATACTTCCTATTTTATAACCATTTGTAAGATAACTATCTATTATATAAAATAATTCATCAATTTTACAAACCATTTTACGATGGTAATACAACTCATTTATTTTACAGTTGTTAATTAATTCTATTCTATGAAACATTAAGATTTTAGGATTTTTCATATTTTTTTTCTAAAACAAGAATCATAAAATCAGAATTTTTAATTCCTATTTTATTATTAAAATCACTTGTTTGAATAATCTCTTTTATGTCAAGATTGTGTTTCTCAAATAAGTTTTCATAAAACGATAAAGGTCTATGAATATCAAAACGCTCCCTGCCTGATGAATATATTTTTTTTATAAATTTTGTCTCTTTCTTGTAGTTGAAATTATCGGGTAAAATCCGTTTTTGTAATGTAGAGCAAGTTTGATAGGTATATAAAGGATTGCAAACAACCATAATAACATATTTACTTGAAAGTGCTGTAATATCAGTCATTATTTGATTGATGATATTTAAGCGTTCTTGTTTGCTTTCAGCCAAAGGATGACATAAAACTAATGAGCATAATACGCTGTCAAATTGTGTGTTTTTTGCAATTAATTTTTCAGTATATTCATAATCCAAAATGTCAATATTTTGATAATATTTTTTCTTGTATTTATCAACTATTTTTTTATCAGGTTCATAAGCTGTAACAGATAAATTTATATTTTTCAAAAGCATTGACATATCGCCATATCCTGAACCATAATCAAAAACGCTCTTTACTTTTATATGATTTTGAAAAATATCTTTTATTATTGGATTTAAAATATCCTTTTTGCCAACTGTTATTATTTCATTGAAGAAACTATCAAATTCTTGCTTTAACTCACTTTCAATAAAACCAAATTCAGTCATCAACGAAAAATCTGCCATTTCGTTTACAGGCGATAAATATTTTTTCAAGTCTTGCGGATTTGATAATTTCCCTTGTAATTTATAGCTTACAAAAGCTCTACGACACATGCTTTCAAATAAATATTTTGAAATGGGTAAAAAACTTTTCCCAATATCAATAATAAGCAAATCTCCTTTTTCAGTTATCCTTATATTTTTTAGTTTTAAATCGCTTAATGTCCATTTAATTTGGCGAAACTGTTTAAGTAAATTAATGAATTTATCAATGTGAACATTTGTATTTTCACCAAATCCACTCGTTACTTCATATTTGTATTTTATTAAAACATACTTATCCATATAAAATACTTCAAAATTTGGAAAAGCAATAGTCTTGATTTCAAATTGCAATGTTTCTGAAAGAGATAAAAGCATCCAATATAATTCTAATGATTGTTCCGACTTATCAATTAATTTGTAAACATTCTGCTTGTCAGTAAAAACAAAACCTTCGCTTCCTTTTCCTAAAAAATTAAGTTCGGTTTTAATTGCAAAATGAGTTTTGATAATATTTTCCGCTTTGTCTCTTTTTATTCTTGGTTTATTAATTCCTGTAAATTTTCGTATTTGATAGTCTGAAATTTTACGATTTAAAAGCCCTATTGCTTCTTGTGCATTTTTTGCACAATATATAATATCATTTCGTCTTTCATCAAGTGCTTTGCCACAAAGTTTTTCACTCCAACCATTTACTTGTAAACCAATTATAAGCTTGTTCATTTGCCACGATGCAGATATTTCATTCAAAGTTCCTGAACCACCACCAACTGCAATTACAGCATTTGACATACTTATAAGCATTAAATTTCTCGCCAACCCAAAACCTGTCGGTATTGCTATATCAATATATTCATTAGCATTTTCAGAATGGTAATCTGGTAAAACACCAATTATTGAATTTTCGGTATAGTTTTTTGATTTTCTTGCTCCTTTTGATGCGTATTCCATTACTCCACCAAAACCACCTGTTGCCAAAATAAAACCGTTATCTATTATTAACTTACCTAACTCAAAAGATATTTCTTGCTTTTTAATATCATTTTCAATATTTGCATTTCCTATTATGGCTATAATTTGTTTCATTTTTTTATCTCTCACTAAAAACTCTATTTTGATGATTTCAAAACGAACCATGAACCTATCCCACTATTCATTTTTGAGCTTAGAAATTCGATTTTTTCAAAAACTCGGATTTCTACAGTTTTTCACATAAATAACTTCACAAAACCTGCCAGGTTTCCAAAACATGGCAGGTTTGATCAAAAAAATTATTTATCTGAACATCTATAAGCTCAAAAATGAATAGTGGGATAGGTTCATCGCGCTTAAGGCAGGGGTTCAAGCACAGAAACGGTTAAATTCTTATTTATCAAATACTTACGCGCAACTTCTTGTACTTGCTCCGCCGTAACCGTTTTGATATTATCCAAATACTGATCAAACAATTGCCAATCCAATCCTATCGTTTCCAACATACCGATTTTCATGGCTTGATAAAATAACGAATCCAATTCGTACACTTGGGATGCACGTATTTGATTTTTGACCCTTTCTAATTCAGCCTTTTCTACAGGTGTCGTTTTTAATAGTTTAATTTGTTCTTGCAGGGCATTTTCTAATTCAGCAACTGTATGTGTATTAGTCGGTGTCCCACTGAATACAAATAATTCCGTTAAACGACTAAACGGATCATAACTCACACCCACACTGGCAGCGATTTGGGAGCCCCGTATTAAATTTTTCGATAAGCGGGCACTGTTACCACCATCCAATAAATAGGATAAAACATCTAGGGCATAAATTTCCCCGTGATTTTCCTTTGCCAGGGTATTTAATACAGGCACTTTATAACCCATCATGAAATAAGGGATTTTAGCCGGCAATTTAACTGTTATGCGTTTAACACCTAACTGTTCAATTTCTGGGCTGGGTGATGGCACAATAATCGGCTGAGATTTGAGTGGTCCAAAATATTGTTTAGCCAGGGCTAACACGGCTTGAGGTTCAACATCACCAGCTACGACTACAATGGCATTATTCGGCGCATACCAACGCTGATACCAAGCTTGTAAATCAGGCAAGGTATAATTTTCAATATCACTCATCCAGCCGACGAGAGGATTTTGATAAGGGCTGCTTTGATAAGCAGTTGCCATAAAATGCTCATAAGTACGGCTAATCGGTTTATCCTCGGTTCGGACACGGCGCTCTTCAGCAACCACTTTTCTTTCTTTGATGAATTCATCTTCGCTTAATAGCAAATGACGCATCCGATCAGCTTCCATTTCAAAACTAATAGCCAAACGGCTTTTTTCCAAAGTTTGAAAATAGGCGGTGTAATCGTAACCGGTAAAAGCATTTTCACTGGCACCATTGACTGCCATAATACGGGAAAATTTGCCAGGGGGATATTTTTTCGTTCCTTTGAACATCATGTGTTCTAACATGTGTGATAGCCCAGTTTTGCCGGTCAGTTCATAACTGCCCCCGACTTTGTACCACACCTGGCTAACAACAACCGGCGCACGGTGATCTTCCTTAATAATTAAATGAAGACCATTTTCTAAAGTAAATTCATGGACTTCACCTGCCATGAGTGGAACGGCATTTCCCAGCAATAGGCTGAATAAAAAAAGCCGTAAATATTTATCAAACATTTATTTCCTCAATCAGTTATCAGTTATTGGTTATCAGTTGTATCGCTTCATTAGAAATCCGATTTTTGCAAAAAATCTGATTTCTTAAAGTATTTTATTCTATAATGTACCTTTACTATTTGTCAAAATTTTTAACCAACAAATTTTTGCTCCATTAGAAATCCGATGCAAAAAATCGGATTTCTATGTAACTTCCAAAAACTTGTCAGGTATCCAAAACCTGACAGGTTTATAATGCACTTTTCTATAGATGTTTTCGTTCCATAAAAACAAAATCAATCAGTTACATTTTTCATATTATTCACACACTGAGATAATATCCAACGCAATATGCCTAAAGTTTGCTCTAATGGTTCCGCATAAGGGGCACTTTCATAAATTTCATTTTTGACGGTGAATTTATAAAATCGCCAAGTCAATGAATTAGTCACAATACCATATATATCAATCGGTTGTAAATTTTTATTACGAAAGCGACAGGCTTCCATTTCAACTAAGCACTGAGCTAATCCTTTTTCAAAATCATCTTTTTTAGCTTCAATGACACATAATAAGGGTGTCTGATAAACCACGCCTTGGGGCGCAATTAAATAATCAACCACCCCGATGGTTTTATCGGTTTGTAAGTTTGCTTTTTTCCATATCTTGATGCTTTCAAAACGGTCCATAGCTTCCAGCAGAATAGCATCAATTAGCATTGACTTCGCGGCTTCAGATAGTGATAGGTCAAAATGGGATTCTAATTTATGCCTAAGTTGTTGAAAAAGCTTTGAAAGCCGTCTGGGGGCTACCTCGTCAAGTGACCATTTTTTCAACTGATTGAGTCCTACCAGTGTTAAAGCTTCTTCTAAATTAAAATCAGAAAATCGTTTTTTACGTGGTTTTTTCATAAACTTAATAATCGTTTTTCAATTAAGGAACGTGCATCAAATAATTTAGTCAACTTTAAAACCAGACCTGCCAGGTTAAAACAAAACCTGGCAGGTCAAGAGCAGCGTCCAAACTGGATTTTGACCTGGCAGGTTTTCTTTTGAACCTGCCAGGTCTAGTTTAGTTGTCGAATTTATTTCAGGCACGTTCCTAAGTAGGTACACAAAAGTTTATTAACATTTTGTAGGGTGGGCAAGGTGGTTTTCTTGCCCACCTTTGCTGCAGCGGCTGGTGGGCTACTGAAAATGTTAAAATATTTATGCGTACCTACTTAAATTTGTAGTAGTCAGATAATGTTGAACATATTAGAAATCCGATTTTTTTCAAAAATCGGATTTCTTTAAGCCTTTTATTCTATAATGCCTTTTTCTTGAGCCTAATAAGAGGTTCTTGCAAAACTCTGAATATATAAGGTTTAAGAAATCCGATTTTTTCAAAAATCGGATTTCTAAGCTTGAAAAAACGAGTTTTGCAAGAGGCTTTTAAATTTTAATCGCTATCAATTGAAAAATAATGAATACTAAACAATGTCGAACGCTCTTTGCTTGCCTACAAGCACAGAATCCGCATCCAACCATAGAGCTTGATTATACCACGCCCTTTGAATTATTAATAGCCGTCATACTGTCTGCTCAAGCGACTGATAAAGGCGTTAATAAAGCCACCGCGATTTTATTTAAAGTGGCTAACACCCCTGAAGCGATTTTCGCATTAGGTGAAGAAAAACTGCGGGAATATATTAAAACCATCGGTTTGTTCAACATGAAAGCCCGCAATATCATCAAAACTTCTGAAATATTAAAGGAAAAGTATGGCAGTGAAGTACCAAATAAACGCGCTGACTTAGAAGCATTACCTGGCGTAGGGCGAAAAACCGCGAATGTGATTTTAAATAGCCTTTTTGGTGAACCAACAATTGGTGTCGATACCCATATTTTTAGATTAGCTAATAGAACCGGTTTAGCACCCGGTAAAACGGTGCGTCAAGTTGAAAAACAATTATTAGCCTGTATCCCTCCAGAATATCTAAAAGAGGCGCATCACTGGCTCGTTTTACATGGGCGTTATATTTGCGTTGCGCGTCAACCGAAATGTGGGGATTGTCTGATTGTGGAAGTGTGTGAATATCCTGAAAAAACCAATTGATTAGGTATAATTAGGATCGTGCATGAAATAACTTCGTCAAATCAAAGTCAAAACCAGACCTGCCAGGTTAAAACAAAACCTGGCAGGTTAAAACCAGACCTGCCAGGTTAAAACAAAACCTGGCAGGTTAAAACCAGACCTGCCAGGTTAAAACAAAACCTGGCAGGTCAAAGACAATCAGGTCTATATTGGACTTTGGCTTTGACCTGGCAGGTTTTGTTTTTAACCTGCCAGGTCTGTTTTTAAAGTTGAGGTGTTTTTTATGGCTACAAACATTCAAGCAAGTAACGTTACATTGAATGAATTAAAATCCAAATTTAACCTTGAATTAGTTCGTGATAATGGAAATTTCTTCCCAGAGTGGCAAACTGACTTGCCAGAAATCACTGAAGTTGAAAAACAAGTATTGGATAATGTACAAGCGGGATATTTCAACTTGATTGGCTATCCTTCTATGCTGGAAAATATTGTTCAATTATCGGTTTTAGCACCTATTCTACAACTAGCGGGTTTCTTTTTACAGCCTTTGTGGATAAAATCAGAAGCATCGGTTAATATTCTAAGTGAAGATAAAGAAGTAACAATAGAAGGTAAAATTGACGTTTTGGTTCTAAAAGAACAGTTATGGGTATTGGTTATAGAATCAAAACGGGCTGAACTTTCAATTAAAGTGGGATTAGCTCAAATTTTAGCGTACATGTTAGCAACGCCACATAAACCATGCTTTGGATTAATAACAAATGGTGGGAGTTTTGTTTTTTTGAAATTGGTTATGAACGGAACCCCCCAATATAGTATGTCACGAGTATTTGATCTCGTTAATCCAGGTAATGATTTATATTCAGTGTTGGGGGTTTTGAAAAAAATTCGTCAACTTTTTTTTCAGTCTTAACGTATTAGAAATACCATTTTTTTAAAAAATGGTATTTCTGGAATGTCGCCGGCACTGGGGTCGTTGAATGGATTGCTTAAAATCAATGAGTGACAAGATTAAATAAAATATATTTATTGCGGCATAAAAATACAAGAAGCTTGGTTTGTGTTTGCCCATATCAATTCCAAGGCTTGCACACGCCGCCGATGTAATTCTTTTCCAATCGCCATTCTCTGAAACCCATCCGCCAACACAGAAGCAATTTTTACCTGACAGGCAATCTCATAAGCGCGACGAAATTGTTCTGCTTGGGGGTAGGGCTGATTTGCAAAACCGCTACGTCCGCGTGAGTCTGCCTCTGCTGCCATCAAAAATTGTTCAAATCGCTGAGGGCGGCGAAAAGCATCTAAGTTTTGTAAAGTTTCAAGCACGGTTTCTGGCGAAAGTGTGGTAATTTGATGACAATAGGTGTGGTAGCGAGCAACTAGCACGGCTAAATGATAGTGTTGCTTTGGCACACGGTAACGTTGACATAAGGCATCTATGAGTTCAATACCACGTTCTTCATGGTTAATATGTTTGGGATATTGTTCGGGTGGCGTGGTTCCTTTACCTAAATCATGTGTCAACACCGCAAACAATACTTTCGTATCATTTGTCTTCAGGCGAGCTTGTTGCAAACATAACATGACATGCTTCCCCGTGTCAATTTCAGGATGATGTTTAGCCGATTGTGGCACCCCGAAAAGGTTGTCAATTTCTGGGAAAAGCCGTGCTAAAGCACCGCAACTGCGTAGCATTTCAAAAAACTTTTGCGGTTGTGATTCGCTCAATGCGCGTACCGTTTCCTGCCAGACTCGTTCTGCTACTAGGGCATCAACTTCGCCCTGCTTGACCATTTTAATCATCAATGCTAAGGTTTCTTTCGCGATGCTAAAATCAAAACGAGCCGTAAATCGGGCAACGCGCAAGATTCGCACTGGGTCTTCTGTAAAGGCAGGAGAAACATGCCGTAAAATACCAGCCCGCAAGTCTTTTAAACCATTAAATGGATCAATCAATTGTCCATCATTATCCAATGCCATCGCGTTAATCGTTAAATCGCGTCGTTGTAAATCCTCTTCTAAGGTGACATCTTCCGCAGCATAGACATTAAAACCAGTATAACCTGGCTTGATTTTACGCTCGGTGCGAGCCAGCGCGTATTCTTCGTGGGTAGTCGGATGCAAAAAGACAGGAAAATCTTGTCCAACCGGGGTGTAGCCCAGTTCTAACAACTGGTTAGGAGTTGCACCCACTACCACCCAATCTTTATCTTTACTTGGACGATCCAGTAATTTATCACGCACTGCACCGCCTACTTGGTATATTTTCATTTTTATTCCCGAAAATTTTAAAAAGGCTCATAATTTAGAAATCCGATTTTTTCAAAAAATCGGATTTCTGTGCTATAGATGTTCAGAAAAATAACTTCCAAAAACCTGACAGGTATTCGAGACCTGTCAGGTTTAGAATGTGAACTTATTTATCTGAAAGTCTATACCTAAAAACTTGAACACATTTCCTGCAATGCCTTCCATACTCTCTCCACCGATAAAGTTTCATAACACACAGGCGTGACGGTAGATATACCTTGATAAGTACATTGTTTACTCAAACAGGGCGCACAGTTAAAATCAGCTTGCAAGTGTTTTTGTTGTGAGCCATAAGTA
>Ga0233404_10000443_pt1 | contig 11347 bp, 10 predicted proteins | sample Na_oxic_2_MG_FD_179861 | JGI IMG/M metagenome (GOLD analysis project Ga0233404, IMG submission 179861) | Seawater microbial communities from Saanich Inlet, British Columbia, Canada - Na_oxic_2_MG | ecosystem: Environmental > Aquatic > Marine > Inlet | place: Canada: British Columbia | collected...
GATAAAATTTATCGCCCACTCGTTTTCCACATAGAAAATTTGTGTTTGAGTCCATTTGTGAGGTGTATGCACAGTTTACCAATCGCAGACAAGAACCTCTTGCCTTTGTTACTGATTCTAGTGCTTCGGCTAACGCTCCTTTTGCCCAGCTTGACATCCTTCTATTATATTTTTTCCATTTTTCCTTGTTTATTATCGGCTGGCTTAAATCTTCGGCTCGGACTTCTTTCGCACTATCCACAATTGCATGGACTGATTGAAATGCTATATTCCTTATTTGTTCTCTTTGTTTCTTATTGTTTTTCAGTAATTTTTTAGTGCCTAAATTAAATTTTTGGATATGGTTTATTTTCTTTCTTGCACTTGGTTTGCTGTCAACTTGTTTACTTAATTTATCAACAATTGCTTTCAACTTATTCCGTGCTCTACCACGACTATTTACTTTATCTGTATATTTTGTGAGCAATGTACCAAATTTTTTACCATAAAAATTACCTTCCGAATCGGCAAAAGCTTCCGTATAGCCTTTATCAACACCAACAATTAATTCGCCAGATGGCCGATATTGTTTTTGATTAATAGTGTAGTGGACGTAGACAACACCGTCTCTTAGGATAAGACGTAATGTACCTTGTAGTTTTATGTTACTATTTAAGGGAACACAAATCGGTTTACCTCTTACAAAGGATGGAATCTTTAACCATGTATTACCATTTTTGCCAGTGAATTGTCCATAAACACCGGCTTCAAGGATTATTTGGTTATTTACTGTCGTTTTACCATGTTTTTTATATTTTCGCATCATACGACATAAGTAGCTATTATTTACCCAGCTATTGTACTTTAACTGTTTGAATAGCTGCTTGTTATCTTTATGTGTATAAATGATTTTGCGGACTTTTTCTTTTACCGATTCTTCATATAATTTGATGTCATCAAGTGTGTCACGCAGCGTTTCTTTCCATGCTTTGGCTGGCAATGGCATAAAATTTCTGCTTTTAACCCAATCATTACGTATCTTTCTGAAAGAAGCACCAACTCCATTAATTGAGCCAAATCTTTGCCAAATATCTTTTCTAATCAAACAAAGCAATCTAGCCTGCTCCACAAGTAAAAGGTATTTTAATGTATTTAAATCAACTGATTCGATAATTCTGCTAACTTTGCTCATTTTTTGTGACTTTTTTTAATTTCTTCAATAATTTTTGGTTTTTATGACTTTTACTACCATATAACTTATGGCCATACTATATCGTCTTGTGCCACTTTGGGTTCGTTCTGGTTGTATTTTTCCTTCACGTTCCCATCTTCGTAAAGTACCTTGACTAACCCCAAGTTCTGCTGATGCTTCTTTAATACTCATTAATTTGTTCATCATTGAGCAAATATATACATATATGTGTAAGTTGTCAAGTACTGTTAATTACCCCTATGCCGATAAGGCAATGATGTCCCACAGTGCAAGCATGTAAACAAACATTATGGCCCACAGTAACTGCCTCACCTATTTCCAATGCCAGTCCTCCCGGACAATATTTGCTATCGTGGGTGACATGAAGAACACTATTATCTTGTATGTTAGTACGCGCACCAATCCTAATTTTGTTTACATCACCACGCGCTACTACCATTGGCCATAGAGACGCATGTTCGGCAATCGTTACTTGCCCAATAACAGTAGCCATCGGGTCAATATAGGCACTGTCAGCAATCGCCGGGGTGTAGCCGGCATAATTACGGATTGGCATAAAAAATTTCTCCTTTAGTTATCTTAAATTCCTAATGGGGATATTGCATTTACGACTTTACTTGTGTATGATGCGAATCTTTGCCCGTGTGGAGTTTAATGTAAATCTTGCCTTTAATAACATAAAGCTAGGAACAATATAATCTGTTTTACCAATTCTTAGTTTTGTTATTAAGATTAGATTTTAGTTTTTCTCTTAATTTTTTTCTATTTAGTATCCATCCGGAAACACTCCCAAAGCTAAAGCTTTGGATTCCAAGATGCCCATTATTTGGAGTCCAAAGCTTCAGCTTTGGGATTTTTATCGGCGTTTCCGGATGGACACTATTTAAACTTTAAGGTGGTTTATGAAAATATTTAATTACTTATTTGGCGCAACCACAGCAATATTGTTATTGGTTGGCTCAGCGTCACTACAAGCAGAGTTATGTTCCGTCGCGAAGTATGATACGGCAAAAAGGAGTGTAACTATACCGTGTGTCACAAGCGGAGAGTTGCAGCTAAGTATCCAATTGGAGTCTACCCAGCCAGCATCGCAAGGACTTTACTTTAAATTAGCGAGTTCTGAAGTCAGTTCCTGTCAGTGGGCACCCGGTTCCTGTGCCACATTGGATGAGCAGCTTTATCTCGTTATACCGGTAGAGGGAGTTGCCAAAGGCATCAAAAATGTAGCGGGACTTAGTTATTATCCCATGGCTCAGGAAGGATTTAATTGGCAATACGATTTCCATGAAATCGTAAACACCGAAAATGCGATCACTTTGAAATCGGGAAAACCCAACCCCGAAGGTGGTTTTGAATCGCTTTATCTTTTTGAGGGAGATGTTGCTAATTTGAAACTCGATGAATTTTATGATTTTCAAATGGGTGAAGGTGTTGTTCCCCCTCAAGCAAAGCAGTTTGAAGAAGGCAAGGAAATCGTCCTACGTATTTTCCACTTTAATGATATGCACCATGAGTTAAGAAGTGTGCATAGTAAAAAAGGCGATACGCACCGCTTTTCCCAAATGGTGAAGATTGTCAACGAAGCTAGAAAAAATGCCGGGGATAATGAAATCGTGTTGTTTATGTCGGCTGGAGATGATCATATTGGTAACCCGTTTGATGAATTATTGGGCTTTGATGCAGACAGTTTTGAAAATAGTGCCGCCTACACTGCCTACTCTGCCGCTGGCGTTGATGCCACTGTAATTGGTAATCACGAATTAGACAAAGGGACTGCTTTGCTTGCCAAAGCCATTACCCAAGATGCGGAATTTCCGGTTCTCTCCGCCAATTTGTTTGGCTCCAAAAATTTGAGTTCAGAGCATTATCACCCCGCTATTCTTGGGGTAGCAAAAGGCTTGCGAATTGGTATCATTGGACTAACTACCAAAGAGGAAACACTCCTTAGACAACCGGATGATCCGAAACTGAATGCCGGGGATTTATTAAAAACATTGGAAAACACAATTTCTTATGTTGATGAACTGGCTGATGTCATTATTCTCCTGAGTCATTTAGGTTACAACGGAGATATCTACACACAAGCTCGGCATGAACTTGATGTTGGCGACGTACAAATTGCCGAAGCAGCGGCTAAAATGACCGCTAAACCGGTTGTTATTGTGGGTGGACATTTGCATTTGCCAATCAATACGGAAGGTTTGAACGTTGTCAACACATCAGTGCCTATCCTAGAGGCAGCTGCAAAGGGGAGCCATTTAGGTGAAGCCGTTTACTCGCTACTGCCAACGGATGAAGGTTTTCGCCATCATCTTACAGCCCGTCTAATTCCGTTGAAAAAGCGGGATGATAGAGTAGAAGCCGATGATCCCACTTACGACGATTATGAACATGACGATGATCTTGATATGGACTTCGAGAAGAATGTCATGGCACCGCTGTATGCCAAGTTAGATGACAAATTGCAGGAAATCATTGGCACGGCTGGCGGTTCAGACGATCTCACCACCGCACAAAATATTGCTGATCGTTACGTGGGCGAAACCGTCATGGCTAATTTTATGAATGACGCTATTGTAGCGCAAAGTGTGAATTTTCCTGAAAAAGATGGACAAAGTCAACAAGTGGATATTGCAGTATTCAATGCCTCCGGAATTAATGGCGGGGTAGAGCCAAATTTAAAGATCACGTTTAATGATTGGTACAGCGTGATGCCTTATGCAGATATGATTGTGGTCGCACAAATGACTGGTCAACAAATAAAAAATATGGTGATGAGCAATGCACAACGTATTGTCCGTCCAGAAGAGCTAGAAGGTGACGATGCTGTGAATTTAAGCGGCTATATATCGCGTGGCTTTCTACATTTTTCTAAAAAACTGCGTTACACCATCAAGTTAAACAGTGATGCCACCAAAGCCGTTGCCCAAAACATCACATTGAATGGCGAGCCGATTGATGATTCATTAAATAAGATATTCAACGTTGCTTTTGGTGATTACATTTCTCTAAGGGGGGGCGAAGGTTGGAAAGGCACAAAAGTCGGTGCTGGTTTACCGGATGAGGTTGTTGGGTTTGACCTTACCGCTTTACCAAAAAATGACTCTGGCTTTGTTTATCGCAATGAAATCATTGCCTATATCAAGGAAAATGGTGCCGTAGATGAAAATAGCGGTGCTGTTAAGGACGAACGACTCAAAGTAATACCGTAATTTCGGGGACAACCTTGATAGATTCGGGGGCAACCATAAAGGATTGCCCCTACCTTTGGGAAATTTGTAAATGTTGGCCCTGTCACATGAACCAGAAATCTAATAAATTGGAAGTTACATATGAAGTAGAAAGACTAAAAAAAATTGAATTAGATGAGTATTGCAAAGAATTGGGCATTGAAACCAAAAAAAGAAATCAAAGTGATTTGGTTGAAGCCATGTATAACTATCAAAGAGCTGAAATTGATGAGGCAATAAAATCTGGCAACTGCTTAGACTTGCTAAAGTTGAAAGTCAACAATTTAGCTGATGAGTATGCAAATAAGTTGAAAGAAAAGATTATTGTTCGCCGGAAAAAAGAGACAAATGAAGCAGAAGATCATTAACAGCATTCTTGACGGTGACTGCATAGAGCAAATGAAGTTAATTGAGAAAGAGTCAATTGATCTCATTTATCTTGACCCACCATTTTTCACAGAAAAAAAGCATACATTAGAAAATAAAGAGCGAACTAAAGAATTTAGCTTCGATGATATTTGGGGTAGTAGATATGCTGAATTTTTGCAAGAACGAATATTATTGATGCATGGTCTTCTAAAAGAAACCGGCTCAATATTTGTTCACTGCAATAAAAGTGGAGAGCATATTATTCGAGCCATATTAGATCGGTTTTTTGGCGAAAAGAATTTTCAATCTGAGATAATTTGGAGTTATAAAAGGTGGTCTAATTCTAAAAAAGGGTTGCTGCCAGCCCACCAAAACATTTACTTTTATTCAAAAACTAAAAAATTCAAGTTTAATACTATTTATACACCCTACTCAGAAACAACAAATATTGACCAAATATTACAGCGTCGAACCAGAGATGAGCATAATAAGTCTGTTTATGATGTTGATGATAAAGGTGAATTTAAGCACGGAGATAGGAAAAAAGGTGTACCTTTAAGTGATGTTTGGGAAATTCCCTATTTGAATCCAAAAGCAAAAGAACGAGTAGGCTACCCTACGCAAAAACCTTTATTACTTTTAGAAAGAATCATTAAACTTACAACTGAAAAAGGTGATGTAGTTTTAGACCCTTTCTGTGGAAGTGGTACAACTTGTGTAGCTGCTAAGTTACTTGCTCGCAATTTTATAGGTATAGACAAATCATCAGAAGCGGTTGAACTTTCACTGACTAGAATAGATAACCCGGTTAAAACCAATTCAAATCTTTTGAAAAGTGGAAGAGAGTCATATATTAACGTTGACAAAGAAGCGTTAGGCTTGTTGAAAGACGTTGAATTTAATCCCGTTCATAGAAACAAAGGAATTGATGCAATATTAGTTGAGACTTATGAAAATAGTCCGGTGTTAGTTCGAGTCCAAAAGAAAAATGAAACTATAGCTGAGGCTGCTGCATATCTAATAAAAGCCAAAAAAGCCAAAAAATCAAAAAAGGTTATTCTCATACAAACTAATGAAATTGGGTTGTTTGATGAAGTTGTCAGTTATGATGAAATGATAATACTTCAAGCTCCATCGCTTCAAATAGCAAAGTGTTTAAGCCGCTTTTTATAATTAATTATTAATGTGTAATATGTTATTATTATTCAATAATCTGTATAAAAATATTGTTATCATTCAATAATCTTATTTATTTACGATAATTATTAACATGCCAGAAAGTTATTTTATCCAAACTACCCGTGATGATCACCGCATTGCGTGGCTCACCGCTTTGGCTATTACCATTCATATTGTTGAGAGTGCTCTACCAAGCCCCTTACTTGGCGTTAAACCGGGGCTGGCGAATGTTATCACAATTGTCGTGCTGGTTTTATTTGGCTGGCGCATGGCAGCTTATGTCAACTTACTGCGCGTATTAGCCGGTAGTTTATTGATTGGTACATTTTTATCGCCTACTTTTATTCTCAGTTTGAGTGGCGCGGTGGCAAGTACCGTAACTTTGGCTTTACTCAGTAAATTGCCCGGACAAGGTTGTAGCCCGATTGGATATAGTATTGCTGCCGCGATGGTGCATATAATGGCTCAGTTTTGGGTTGCCTATTGGTTGTTTATTCAACATGATGGCTTGTTTTATTTATTGCCTATACTAATGACAGCGGCTTTGGTGTTCGGGGTGGTAAGCGGTACAATTGCCTTTACCATCTTAAAAAACTTACCTATTACCATTAAAAAATCAAATTTCTGAGAAACCAAGTTTCTTCAAGAAACTTGGTTTTTTTTTGCACCCTTCAATTGGGAAAAGGGCAATCCCTTTATGGTTGCCCCCTCAACATGCCCTTTTTTTTCAGTGAAAATTTGAAATGAGCATATTTTTATTTGATAGCATTCTAGCCTTGGCTTTATTCTGGGTAGCGTGGCAATCGCTCACGGTTTCTGATTTATTTCGAGCCGTAGTATTATTTATAGTATTTGGTTTGCTGATGGCATTAACTTGGGCACGTTTATCTGCCCTTGATGTGGCACTGGTAGAAATGGTTATTGGTGCCGGATTGACGGGGGTGTTATTGCTTGATGCTTTGCGTGATTTGGATGGGTAGAAGGTAAACTGTTTAACTCGTACATCGACGTTTTATCAAAACCCAAACAATAACTACAAGGATTGTATATAAGTACTGAAGCATAAGTTTTAGTATTTTTTGGAGTCCAAACCTTTAGATTTGGACGCGAGCAAATTATCGACAGCCAAATCTGAAGGTTTGGACTCCATAATATCCGATAATTTGTGCTTCAGTACTTAAGAAAGGATTTTAAGCGGATTATTCATCATTCACTGTTTCGATTATCAATAACGGAAATACTTTATAGATGTTCAAAAAAATCTATAGGTGAGACAATCAAGACATATCTTCAATTAATCGTTTTGTCAGAGAATAAATCCCTTATAATAAATCCCTTCTTATATACAATCCTTGTAGTTTGTAATGGTTTAAGTCATTGTTCTTTCCTTAATGCCCATTGTCAATGGGCGAAACGTTCGCCCTTCACCACTGAAAAAGCGTGAAAAACCCTCATAATATTCTAAACGCAAAACCTGAATGGTTACGATAGCTCCTTCCAATATCACAATAAAAAGGTTACCTAAAATAATTACTAGCCAGTTAGCGGGTGCCCCCATCATGTCGGCTAAAGTGAAAACTGCTATTGCTAGGGCGGCATGATTGAGACTGAAAGCAGCGACGCGCAAAAATGAGAGGGTGTTAGCGAGGTAGTTGATCACGGATTCAAGTCCTTCAATCAGGGTAACTAAGAGGCGTTCGCCAAACGGTAATTTGTTTTCGTACCATTTATAGCCCACAATGATTAACAATGGTAGCAGTATAGCAAGTTGTTGATCCGTAGTGAAAATGTCGGTTTCCATCCACTTTTTAACCGCGTAAAATCCCCCCAAATATAATAAGATGCCGGCTAGCCCAGTATTATTTAATAGGGCAGCAGCATAGTTACCTTCTCGCCAACGATTAACGATTGTAATAGTGGTAGCCAGTAAGATAAAACCAATGCCCCAGTATAGGGCAATCGTCAACATTAAGTTGGGGTTGTGAATTGGTGACATCCATAGTGCGGGAATTAACACTTCTTCAAAGCCAAAAATACTGCCATATAAAAAACCAAAAAACATGGATGATATGCCGGCAGCGATGAAAAATGGGGTAAACGTTTTTAACTTGTCGCGCCAATACCAGCCGGCTCCGCCAATTAATGCGCCATGCCCAACATCGCCAAACATGGTGCCGAACATTAAAATAAATGTGAAGGCAAATAAGATTGTCGGATCAAATTCACCATAGCGGGGAGTACCATAATTTTTCACCAGTGCAGTGTAAGGGGCCAAAAATGGGTGATGGCGTATTAATGATGGCACTTGTGAGTATTCCCAACGATGTGGTTTTCGAGTAGTGAAAACCAACGGACAGTCAAATTTATCATTCAATGCAGTTTTTAGTTGGGGTAAATCGACTTTGGGAATCCAACCTTCAATCAAGGCGAGTTGCCCTCGCCCCCTTAAGGTTTCGGTTAATTGTGCGTAAGCGGCTGCATGATTAAGGGTTTTATAAGCGTGTTCTAAAAAAGCTTGTTTTTGTTGAGCCAATTCTTGGATTTGCGTCAATATCGCCTCAGTCTGTTGTTGGATTTGGTCAAGTTGCCCCATTAAGTTGGCATGTACAAGGTTTGGGTGATTGTGAAATTCCGGCGGAATGGTTAATGGTTGAAAATCAGCATGTTCAAGTATCGCATCGACTTTCTCTTGATGTTCTAAAGGGCCTGCAACTACAAGGTAGGCGGTATAATCATCACGATGAAACACATCAATAAAATGTTCGGCTAAGGCGATGGCATCAATGAGATGTTCAAGACTTTCCGATGGCACCGTACCAATATATAGATTTAAAAACTGTCTTGGTTCAGATACGAGTTTTAAATCGAAATCAAGGGATGTAAATGTTTGCAAAGTTTCAATTAGTTGCGTTAACGAAGTTTGCTGTTCGTTACACTTATGTGATTGTTCTTCCAGTTTAGATAATTGCAACCATATTGTTCCTAATTGAGTATTTATATCTTCTAATTGAGTAAGTTCAACAGTGCGATAAGAGGAAGTTAAGGTTTCCGGCGTGAAGGAAATACGTGCCAAAATTTTATCTAAACGGCTACGTGCTTGATTAAATACGTCACGAAAATTCGCCCCAATACGTTCCGGCAATTGTTCGGAAACTCCCTCAGTGGTTTCCGGATTAAATACCCCACATTCCGCCAGCACTTGGGCACAAAAGGGCACATCCTCCGTAAGCACTTTGAGGGAAATGTATTGCATTGATAGTGGTTTAAACATGGGTAATTATTAATTGGCAATTAATTACTGATGTCCCTTTGATGGAACTCAACACTATGGTATTAAAGAAATCCGATTTTTGGCAAAAATCGGATTTCTAGCCGTCGCCTCAAAATCGGCTTAAAAATAAACCGCAAAATCACTATGGTATTATCGATCTCCGATTTTTGGCAAAAATGCTATTCAAATAATCAATTAAATCATAGTTCAAGACTTTTTAACTTTGGCATCACGCTGTTTGACTTTGTCGTGAACCTTTGCCACCACGCTCTTTACTGAGGTTCCAACTGCCATTTTTTCAGTCGAGGACTGTTCTCGGCTAATACGTCGAGCATTAATTTCCAAACCTTCCTGATTCCAGGAAAATTCATTATTAAAGGTAAACCAGAGTTCTTGATAATTGCCATTGTAGCCGCCATTTTTGGCGAGCGGTTTGTTTGAAGGTGCAATATCAGAATCCTCATAGTAACACCAATCCATAACAACCCAATCCTGATTCCAACTGCTTGTATCCGCAAGATACATACAATAAGCGTGTCCCCCCTGCGGTGCGGTTGGCGATTCTTGGACATAACCGGCACACATCTTAACCCGATATGCCGGAATCCCGGCTTGAATCATCAAACTTGCCATTAAAATGGCACCATCTTCACAATCCCCAATTCCAGATTGTAGCGTTTCAAAAGGAAATAGCCAAAATTCTGGGCATTCACTCGCTTCATTGTCATCGGCATATTCCAGAAACCTAACGACAAACTGTTGAATCGCGTGGGCGGTTGCATTGTGAGAATTCTTCTTCAATCGGTAATCATGAATAACTTCCTCAAGAATAGCATCGTTAATAGTAATAAAATCTTTGACATCACAGACAATTCTTTCCGTAGTACTTCTTAATGCTCTACCAGTATAGGTAATAGGAGCTTGTTGCCATTTGTTGTTCCAAAAATCAGCATCTCTAATCATTGATATTGTCCTTTCTATTTAGAATTAAATTCTCTTCAAATTTTATTCTAGCTAAGATGAAGAGGCAAGTTTTGATTAATAATTAATTTATATTTAAGAATTCACAATTTCAAATGTTTGCCAATACAAGGCATGTATATTGCGTATTATTTTTTCGATTCTGGTGATAAATATAATTAATTTTTATACCCGGGTTTAGTATTCGGATGCTTGGTGGCTGATAAGACGTTACGAAATCAATCGGTATAAAAAAACTGGTAGAGGAAAAAAATGGTGAAAAAATTTATTGGAAAAATTGTGGTAGCACTGATAAAAGCTTTTATCAGGGCGTTTCTTGGGATGTTTGTAGGCATCGCTCTCGTGGGGTTCGTTCTTATAATATCATTGTTCTTTGGGGTATTAATACCGGAGATACAAGGCGAAGGAATGATGGTTGAACTTCTTGGTTTATTGCTCATTGGAGCTGGAATTGGCGCGGTTGTTGGTTTCTTTGATATGATGGATTTTAGCTCGAAGGTTTCTGAACAACATAAACCAAAAATAAATACTAACAATAGTTGGCATAATCGTAATGATGAACGATTATAATTAATTGTTAATGGTCAGTTATGAATTTATAATAATCAATGTAATTGAGCGAATTTTCATTTACAATTATTTATAACTTAATATATAATAAGTGATTGAAAATTATGCTTGAACGATTTTTATTTACAATTTATAATTTACAATTACTTATTAAGTAGTTAGTTTGCTGTCCAAATGTTCCAACCGAGTTGCTATCCAATAGCGAGTCAACTATACTTACCCCTCTTTTGCAATGCCGGTGTCATGCACTGGTGCCTAATTTTATCTCCTTGCCTTATGGTGTTTAACGATGGCATAAGGCTGCGATAACCCACAAGGAGCCTCATGAAATATTACGAAGTTGTATTTATTGTTCACCCCGATCAGAGTGACCAAGTATCGGCAATGGTTGAACGTTATAAGACAATGATAGAAGGCAAAAATGGCCGTGTCCATCGCTTTGAAGATTGGGGACGTCGTCCATTAGCCTATCCCATTAATAAGATACATAAGGCACACTATGTCTTGATGAACGTTGAGTGTGACACTCAAACCATCGAAGAACTCGCTGATGCT
>Ga0233404_10000448_pt1 | contig 11275 bp, 7 predicted proteins | sample Na_oxic_2_MG_FD_179861 | JGI IMG/M metagenome (GOLD analysis project Ga0233404, IMG submission 179861) | Seawater microbial communities from Saanich Inlet, British Columbia, Canada - Na_oxic_2_MG | ecosystem: Environmental > Aquatic > Marine > Inlet | place: Canada: British Columbia | collected...
GTTTTTCGCGTATCTCGGCAATATCCTTTAAGAAACTATTTATAAATGGTTGCCGTTGAAATTCGGTAACCGCGAGGGCAAGGCGCACCGCGACTTTTTCCCCGGAACCGGCTTCGGCATTGTCTCCGCCGGCAATAGCTAATTGACAGTGGCGGGACAGTAAAATTGCCGGCATTGAGCCAACTTGTGGATGTTCGCGGGCACGTTCTATGGTGGTTCCCGTGGTATCAGGTAGTTGTTCCCAAAGTCGCCATTGGTTATGAGCCTGAGCCACCATTGGTTTCGTTTGAGTCGATGCAGATAGTGCTGCCGGTTCACATGCTGCAATACATAGCCCACATGCTTTACAAGCGTCGGGATTGATCACTACTGATAATAATTCACCGGTTTCATGCTGATAATGTTCTGGCTCATAAAAGAAAGTTTCGGTACGAGCAACCGGTAAATCACCAACTTGTTGCCGTAGTGCTTCTACCGCTTCAACAATAGCAACTTTGCGATCCCCGCTCACCGGTAATTTATCTTGCAGAGCAGTAAAGGCAGTTTGAATGAATTCGCCGGCGGTGCTGTAGGTTAGTTGTGAATCTCGCCCTAAACTATGTATGCGAGTAGCAAGTTTACCGGCTACCATCCGCAGTGCGTCCGCACCGGCTAACCGAATCCCAGCATCAATTAAAGCCGTTGGACTTATAGCAACACTCCCTATCGCACTTTCCGGGCAGCGTGTCCAACATTGTCCACAACCGGTGCAAACGTTGGGATCAAAAGTCGGTAATATCTCTCTCGCAATCGTGAGATTGCGGAAAGTTGCCGAAAGTGGTGGAATAACGCCGGTTGCCATATATGGATCCGGGGCTAATTCCCCAATGTCGCCATTGCGGTATAAAACACCAACTTGATCCCAAAAACGGGGCAAACTGTCATAAGCATCTCCGCCTTGTCCAAGGTGACGAACTGCCAATGGTGCCTCATCATTCCCACCAGCCTTTGCTGGCAATGTGGTATCTTTTTCCTCTGATTGGATTGCAATCCCATCATCCAAATCAGAATTTGGAGAGATTTCCAGCGCGTTCAAATTTTGATGATCAATCCAACGCACTCCTTCAAAGCCAGCTTTAAAATTTTCCAAACGTGCCTGATGCTCAACAGCGGACAAGTTGTGCAAACTATCTTCATAGCTAGATAAAATCCGCCGCGCCTTCAAATTTAACTGTCCAGTATCTAACAAAGTACCGAATAAACCGCCTAACGTAATTGTGAATTGTGAATTGTGAATTGTGAATTGTGAATGTTGCTGGACGGGGTTTGCAATACCAAACAAAACGTTTGGTATTGAGACACAATAAAGTTGGGCTTGTTTGTGCCGAATGTCTTCTCGTATGGCGGGAGATAGGCTGTGCCAAAGTTTGGCATCATCTTGATTAGATATTACCAACAAAATGCCACCTTTACGTAATCCCGGCATTGGTTGTGTCAGCCGCTTCGGAGCCGTAAGCACCGCAATATCAATCGGTAAATCATCACCAGCATCCAGCAACGGTGTTGGCGCATGAGTGAAAGTATCCACCCAACCGCTTATCCAACGATCCTGCAATAAACCGGGACGACTGCGTAAAAAACCGCCAAGCAAGCGATGTAATAAAACGGCGGCTTCAACACTAAGTCCTTTATGGCTGTGACCGGACAAATTGTGTATTGCTACGGTAAGCGCATTTTCGGGGCGTAAGTCTGGTGATGGTTGTTGGCTCCGAAGCCCCAAGCTGGCGATGGCGGGGTAATAACGGCGTAAGTTATCTAGTAACACTTGGCGTTTGGGATAAATGCTCGAAGCATGGGCAAACTCAATCCCCAAAAATATACGCCCGCGACCGGTTTCTTCCAAATCTTCGCACAAAGCCACCAAATCATTTGCCCGTAACGGTTGCCCACCTAATCCATAAACTACGGAACGGAAACGGGGTAATTGCTTATCTTTGATAAGAGGATAACCGGGGTGAATTTCGGTACCAAGCCGACCATTTTCTAAGGCGCGTTCCAGCGCCGCACGGACTTGACGCATTAACGGCGGATCCACCGCCAACGGCGTGTCCACCCGTTCCAGCACTCCAACTACGGTTTTTTTGTTAAGATGTTCGGCAATCTGAGCACCCGGAAATGGCCGAAAACAATTAATTCCAAGAACACCAATTTTAATTTTCCGCTCTTTCCGCATATAGGCAGCGATGGCTTCAAACGTTTCTATAGCCGCGCCTTGGGCAACCAAAACGATCTTGGCATTATCAGTTTGGTAATTAGAAATTGAGTCCAGAACCCGGCCGGTTTGGGCAGATAGCAAAGCAAAGGATTCTTTTAGAATTGCCTCTAGGTGATGATTAAAATAGGGATGTTTTGCCACCGCACCCAAAGTCCAACTTTCAGGCCCTTGCAAAGCACCGTGCATCACTGGTCGATCTGGATCATGCCAACGGGGGACGCGCCGGCGCGTTTCACCAAATAATAATTTTTGGGCGGCGGTGGGGACAGTTATCTGATCATTAGGATCACCTAAAAATTGGCGCACTAAGTCTGGATTAGGCAAATCAACTTCTTGAGCTGCAAGAGCGGTTTGCTCACTATCCATCGCTACCAATCCCGGAATTAAGGTTAATTCTGCCACGCGCCGTGCTACCAACGAAAAATCAATGGCTTGTTGCACTGTAGTGGCGTGTAACACAAAAAAACCCGAATCCGCGCTAACATGATAAGCCTTATGACCACTACCCAAAGCACCGGCGTGGGCGGCTTGGGTATGATTAATCAAATGCAATACTAATGGAATATGTTGCCCTACCGCTGTTACCAATAAATCTTGGGAACTCATCAAATCGAGCGAAGACAAAAAAGCTGTGGCTCTGGCACCACTCATACCCAAACCAATGGTAGCCGCTAGGGCACCGCGTGCCCCTTCGGTATCATGGCCGGTTAGATTTTTGCCAAAACAATTTTTGCCACGGCGTTGTTGTTCGCTTTGCCAAGCAAAAGCTGCCGTTTCGGCCGGAAATGAGGAGCCAAGTCCGGCCGCTTCGGCGATACAAGCTTCAATCGCGGCGACAGCGGTATTGCCATCAAGTACGGTTTTAGTGCCTTGGTTAAGAGGACTTGAGGAAGATGTCCGGAAAAATCGTTGAAATAAACGTAAGGTTGACTGAGAAAAACCGGGCATAAAATTGGGCCTCGCTGTTGAAAAGTATCATTTATTTAGGCCCTCTTCAAAAATAAGTAAGGGCAACTGACTGCCCCTACCATGTCTGGGGGATAAAGGGGCAATCCTTTGTAATTGCTCGTTATCTGGATAATTGAAGGGGCCAAGTGGGAATTAAATTTCGGTACGCTAAAGTGGCTCATATTTTAGCTAATTCAAAATAATAACTACAAGGATTGTATATAAAAAAGGATTTAAAAACCACAAGAACTACAAGGATTGTATATAAGAAGGGATTAAAATCAAGTATAACTCGAACCAATCCTTTTTTGTAACCCTATTGTTAGGAACGTGCATGAAATAATTTTCCTATATGTTGAATCAAACCTGACAGGTTTTAAAAACCTGTCAGGTTTAGTTGTCGAAGTTATTTCATGCACGTTCCTTATTGGTTTTTTTTGTAATCCTTTCTTATATACAATCCTTGTAGTTATTGAAATAATGAATACTTTGCTCAATTATTTATTGTGAAGTTAATTGCCTTTACCAATTTATTTGTGTACGATACGAGCCTTGATTGAAAAGACGGATGATTACTAGGTTAATCTTATGGCTGTGATGTGAAAAGAACCATAATTACATGCGTGTAACCATACCACATTGGTTTGCTAGTATTCCTTTTGAGTTAAACTTAAAAGGTAAAATGTTAACTGCTAATGAGAAAACCGGAAATCATTAACAAGGATTAGTTACCAAACTTATTATTGCGTGATATACGAGGATCGATGATGAAATCTTTGTCTTTTTCTGCTTTATTATATGTATTACTATACACTGCTACGATGTTCATTGGTGGTTGTTCAGAAGAACCAATAATCGAAGAATATGTGCCCCCAACCAGAGTAGTAACGCCGGTAGTAAGGCCGATAGAACTACCTCAAGAACCGGTGGATCCAGCTATGAAATCTAAAGAGGAACAGTTGGAATCAAGATGGGCCGCCGGTGAGCGTGAGGAGCAACCGCAGGATGAGTATTAATTTTAGAAACCGAGGAAGCGATCCTTGGTTTCTCACCACACACTAATTTGTACAAGTCATTTTGATAAACTAACGTTTAAGAGGTAGAGAATATAGATGATTTTTAGCCTAACCAAGAATTGTAATAATCGACTGGCTTTGGTGTTGGTAAGTATAATTTTCTTGATTCCGTTTCCATCTTATGCTGCCGAAGATAGTCAGTTATTTCAGGAATTGTTAAACAGAATCGCTCAACAATTAGGTACTAATGTTGAGACGGCTAGGAGTTTTGTTACTGAGGTAGATGGGATGGCAACATCCATACAAAAAAATTTTGAAACGATTGCCTCGGATAAGACCAATTATTCTGAGAAATTGCGCTTGAAAAGGATTACCGTAAGGGAGTTTTTTAGTGGCTCAAATGCCACCGTACAAATTTCTAGCCTGCATCGCAAAATGTTAGTTGAAAAGGGGATTGATGTTTATTTGACACATCTTGCCGGCCTTTATAAGAAATATCATACCGTCGAACTGAAGTTTGATAAAAATTATTTCAAGTTGGGCGAGATCAAACATTTTTATGAAGGAAGACAACAAGGTAAGAAGTATTTTGAATTTACCGTTGATATGTGGCAAATGTTCATTGGATGTTATGATGACTTCGGTAATAATTGTTATAAAGATTGGACTAAGAAGGGTTTCCATATGATTTTTAAAGATGAAAATCCTTGGAGTTATAGGGTGAAAGCAATTACTGTCGAGGATACGATTTCGCATGATGAGTACGAAATTCGGAAACGTTGACTTGAGGAAATAAGATTGAATTTTTGTTATGTTGGACGTTCCTTATGTTTCACATAAGGCTATTCATGTTTTACACCAAAGGGGTTAGGAATTTTCAAAGATGTACCAACCCCGAAGGGGTTAAATGTGAATAGCCACCGATTCTATCTGTGGAATATATTCTTGCTGGACGGGAATTAATATGTTCGTTTCTAATCCTTCAATTTCTCGCACGCAATATTTGGTGTCTCGGATGAGCTGGTAAAGTACAGATGACACTTTCAGACACTATTTCAAATATGGGTTCTGGACAACCTTCTTCTCTCACGGCTTTTAAAATTGTCGGAATGCCTTGTCCCTCTGCCTGTGCAAGTTGCAGTCGATTAAATAAATAATTTAAGGCTTGATTTCTCCAGTATGCTGTGGCTTTTCCAGCCTTAAATTTTTCTATCTCAACTTGAATGGGTAAGCCGCCGGGTGAAAAAATTTCAATTCTATCTACAAATATTGTCACTCTCACCGGTTGATCAGATTCATAATCTCTATGGACTAATGCATTCACAATGGCTTCCTTAAGAGCGATTGAAGAATATTTGACTTGATTAGGCGTATCAGTTGTTTTATCAAATACAGTATAGGATTCAGCATTTAATAAATCTATTAATCTTCTGGCTTGTTGTACAATCGTTCCAGTGATGAGTTGCCTTTCTCCAGTTGGTTCACTTCTATCACTGCCCGGGTACCTAGAAAAAATAGTATAAGCCCCGTAGAAAAAATCTAAGGGCTTTTTGCCAAACATTAAAATGGTAAAGTTTTTAAGTCTTAGAGTTGGCTCAAATCCGATTTTCCCAGCTAAAGGAGGCGTAAAATCAGAAAGCTTTTCTTTGTCAGAAATATAATCTTCAAGTGCTTTATTAGAAGACCATAAACCCATTTCTTGTAGATAATCTCTGAAAATAATTAAATCTATCTGTGCAAATGTTGATTGAAGATTGATTCTGCGATCCCAAGGCTCTAGTTGCCGTTTTCTGACCAGCAGTTCTCTCAACAGTCCATTTCTGGCTTCAATTGTATTACTGCCACTTCTAATATAATATGTAGATGCATCTTTTTGGTTGGTTCTATAAGAATGAGCATAACCCGTTGCCGGCACGATAAAGACTAAAATTCTTTTTGACTCATCATCCGGAACCGGCAGTTCAGCAACGAGAGGAACAATTTCTGGATCAACCTTAGTTCTACAATCACTCAACACTTTTTCAGTTATTTCCCGCATTCGATTTGCGGTTAAACCGAGATAGCTTACTTTCTGAAATCCATGAACATCTTTACCCTCTTTTGCACCACAGACGACATATCCACCGCCAAGATTAGAATAATCATTTGCAAAAGCGACTATGGTTTTTATTAGATTTCCAATATTGGCGACGTTTTCTTTCCACTCAACTCGTTCACTTTCTCTTTTAGCTAATTCATGTAAGTCTATATTATTATTCATATTCTGTGCCTATCACGGATTATTCATTCTGTTTCTATAGGTTTTCAGAAAAGTTCTCATACCTGATAACCTGTCAAGTTTAGGCAAGTTTACCCACACTTTTTGAGAAGATACACCCCGAAGGTTTTTTATTTTCTAAGCTTTTAAATTACAACACAATCGAATCTAAGTTACAACTTTTCATCGTTCCCACGCCGGCGTGCTCATCATTATACACAAATATTTAAATAATTGAAATATAAGGATATTATGTGGGAGTGGATACGCGACAATGAAATCCACCCTACAATTCATACCGTTTTGACTTATGTATAACGATGAGCGCCAGCGCGTTACTGCTATTAAGTTAAGGAATATTTATGGAATCCAAACCTTCAGATTTGGATTCTATAGATTTGGTTGATTTGTATTGTGTAAGTCGTCACCAAAATATTATATACTTGATAGAGAAAGTGGTTTTGAAAGACAGTGAATGATTGAACGTTTCGGACGGGGTTGCAAACCCCGTCCAGCTTTTAAGTCCAGCTTTTTAAATTTTTTGTAAACAATTCTACTAAATTAAGGAGTTATTAAATTAATGAAATTGGCATTTTTGCTATTTATGTGGTTAATATTAACCGCTCCCATAAGTATGTTGGCAGTGGCTGATGATGATTTTAGGGAAATTAGGCCAATACAAAAAGGTCATCTCTCTCAGTCCGAAACTTTGTCTATCTTGGATAAGGTTTTTGCAACTAGTCGTGTGGAATACTTGAGTAAAATCTCGACTTCCAAGTTTATGCAGTCAAGATGGTATTCGGTGTTCAAAAGGTATATCAGTCAAGGAAGGCGTATTAATTTGAATTACCGCACTGAGGTGGCAACTCAAGCCTATGTTATCAATGATGATGACAATCATTTGCTGTTCGTTGACTTTGAAAGATCGAGGGTTGACAATAAGTGGTATGTTGCTGGTGCTTATATCATGAAACATGGCCGCAAAAAATCGGTGGAGGGCTATGGTTTTACCCCTAATGATATCAACATCAATTTTAGTGGATTTGCCAAAGAGCTAACCGGTGGAACTGGTTTGTATAAACAAATCAAAAGGATATTGCCGCCCAAATATAAAATTTCTCCAGCTTGGGAGAAAACCCTCAGAATGAATGATGTCATTATTTACGATTCTTATGGGAAAGAGGAGAGGATTTTTCTGACTCTTAGATACTATCCGAGTGGACAACCAGAAGATTCTAGCTACAAGAGTGGCTGGCTTATTGACGAGGGTGGTACTCAGCATTTTGTCTTGAACGAACCAAATAAAGACACTGCTTATATTAATATTCCGGCATTAAGCGGAAGGGAGAATATTCCTCAACAAGCCACAGTGAACCAGCAAGCACTAGGAAGTTTAGCAAAAATCCAGTGCAATAATGTGGCAGGGGAATATATCAAAGTAACGCTATCATGGCAGGGAAAAAAATGGTTTTCGACGGGTGCTTCAGTTCCTATTAATTCAATAATAAGAAACCCAAAGTCATTGGTAAAAGATCGTAAGATTATCTTAATCGGAGAACATAATAATCTGACGATGGCTACAAAGTGTGATGAATGGTTAAACCTTTCATCTTCTGTGGGCGAAAATCGTGAACTAACTTTTAAGTTGTCTCCGTTTAATTATAGGATTAACCGTTCAGCTAGTAATGTTTTTGTTTACTTGTACTACTGACAATAACTACAAGGATTGTATTTTAGAAGGGATTTGTTATAAACTTTTTTCGTAGGGGCAATCCCTTGTGGTTGCCCTTGTCACCTTTATTTAGTACAACGAATTGAGAAATAATCGAATTAAGTACAACGAATTGAGAAATAATCGAATTAAATAATCATTAATTAAATAATCATTATTTAGTACAACGAATTAAGAAATAATCGAATTAAATAATCAAATTAAATAATGGGTAAATTGTTGTTATTTAAGGGGGGGGAAATTCGTTAATTTCTTAATTGGTTTAAATTCGTTAATTTCTAAATTCGTTGTACTAAACTTTTAAGAATTATGAATAAAGTTGCGGTAGAGAAGTAGAAACTTTTCTGCCGTTGCGTGTATTACCCATATTTTTAGCTATCACTTCCCAAAACGCCTTTCCATTCCACTCAGTTTTCTGATTAGAATAAAGTATGTAATCCAAGTTATTCAAAGCGGCTTGTACTTCGGTATCGTTCAATTGCGCCGCAACATTCCCCAAGTTTTGCACAAAAATACCAGTCCAATACGTTGCCGCCCACGCCAATAATGCCTGTTGCGCTTTTTTTGGATCATTTTTTTCACAAGCCCGTTTTAAGTTTTTACGAGCCGTCTTGATATCATCTGGCAGTGAAATTGATTTTTGCCTAACCGGAATATCGTGACGTTGCCACCAACCAAATAACACTAATATAATTAATCCCAAATTTAAGCTGCCACTCAACCAAAGCCACATTTCCCCAGACATCCCTTCAGCATGGCTTGTTAATGGTAGTACATGAATGGCATGGGCGGGCAAAGTCGCATAGTTAAGTTGCTGATTTTTGGTATCCCACCAAGGAATTTCTATTTTGGGCAACGTATAGTTACCCGCTTTTGTCGGCTCTATGGTAAATGTTTGTTGGTATTGGCTATTAACAACTCCATTATCAGCAAAATTCTCAACTGGCAATTTAGGTTTTTCGGGTAAATAAGAATTAATTTCCGGGGTTGGTAAAGAAATTTTAAGTAATTGTTTAGCACTCAATCCGGTTGCCCGCAAAGTTAAAAAACGAGTTACCGATTCACCAACTTGAAAAAAAGGGCGTTTAAAAATCCATTTTTCTTCTAAAACCAGACTTTGAGCCGGCAACCACAACCAATGAATTTGAAATTCTGATGATTTTGGCTGAACCGCAATTGGAATTGGTTTAGAATTTAAAGTAATTTCTTCGACAGAACAATAATACTCCGGACATTCTTTGAACGTAGTGGTGACAGACATTGCTGGAATAATCAACTGCCCACTTTTTTCTGGAAAAATGGCATAATGTTGTTCATCTACCTGATATGTTTCACCTTGAATTGTTTCGTCAAAATAGTTTGCCTTCAACTTTTGAACTTCAGCATGTTCAATCTCAAACTCTGATAACATAGGAGTTGATGCTAGGGAGACACGACTATACAAACGTATGGTATAAATAAATTGGGCTCTTACATAGACAATTTCCGGTATCACCTTGACTTTTAAAAAAATATCCGGTATTTCGCTACTACTTTCATCTTGAGCGAAAGCCAGATTAGTATTTAACAAAGAGCCAAACAGTAACCAAAAGATATTTTTTATCATATTCTGTTCACTTAGGAATGAAGCTTTAATAACTTCCGAAACTTTTAAGCCGACAAACCTGACAGGTTTTTTAAACCTGTCAGGTTTATTTTTCTGGTTCCCACGCAAGACTTTTCTGGTTCCCACGCGCCGGCGTGGGAACCCATTTGGGGACGCGCCAGCGTCCCGTCTATGCGAGCCGCGACACTTTTTATGATAACATTCAGTGTAATTTAACTTTGGTATAAAAGGCAATTTTTATGAGTTTAACAACTCTGGAGAATAATTTATGGAACGCAAATACAAACTTTTGATTGCAGATAATGATCAAAGCATTCGGTCAGAATATAAAATGTTCTTTGAAAAACAAGGATTTATAGTAGAATTGGCTCAAGACGGGCTTGAGGGACTTGAGAAACTGCGCTATGACAAAGAATTTGATGTCGCATTAGTTGATCTAAAAATGCCTAAAATGGATGGCATTGAAATGATAAAAGAGGCGCATAAAGCTGGCAACAACGCTGATATGATCATTTTGAGTCATGACAGAGAATCCGAAAAAGCCGATGCCATCGCGGCGATAAAAGTCGGTGTGAAAGACTGGTTTGAAAAGTCTGATCTTCATAAGCCAAAATTTTTTCTCAGAATAAAAGAGTTGGCTGAAGGCATACCTCTTGAGGAAGTTTCACGGATATTATCTGTTATTCGGGATTGATGAAAAAACGATGAATAAGTTAGAATTATGGTGACTTCAGATAAACCACTCCAAAGGATTTGTAAATCTATCAAGATGTCTTTTTATGATCCGGAAATAGAATAGGGCATACATGACAAGTTTTTAAAACCGGTCATAGTGATCCTAAATGAATTGTAGATAAAACGTTACGGAAACGCTTCCAAATCTAAAGGCTTGGACTCCAACAGTTCCAAATCTGAAGGTTTGGACTCCAACCGTTCCAAATCTGAAGGTTTGGACTCCAACCGTTCCAAATATAAAGGTTTGGACTCCAACGTGTTACTGGCTATTGCACCGGCGTGTGGAAACAAGAAAATGTAGTCATTTTTGCCGTTGATGTTCTAATTTTCTAGTCCATAATTCGCTGGGATTATCCGCGATGCGCTGTAACCATTGTTCCATTGTAAGTTCAACTTCATCTTGGGAGGGTTCGGGTTGAGAATTATCTGGTGGTTTTCCAGCAACTGAATCACCTTGTAAAGTTGTTTTTTCACCAGTGGGTGGCTCAGCAGATGAACTAATTTTACTGTCTTCTGAGCCAGTTTTATCCCTTATTCCACTAAGGTTTTCTTCACTCCGTTCTGCTTTCTTGTCTGATGGTGACTCTTTTGGCAATTGGGTTTGTTGTAACTGTTTTACAATTTCCAAATTATGTTGAGCTTCACGGTATTCAGGGTTCCTTTCCAAAGCTTGCTTATAAGCGGCTACAGCTTCCGCTAATTTTTCTAAATGAACTAAAGCATTGCC